>Ga0136600_1000545_pt1 | contig 20071 bp, 21 predicted proteins | sample AntRauMFilla2698_FD_104634 | JGI IMG/M metagenome (GOLD analysis project Ga0136600, IMG submission 104634) | Saline lake microbial communities from Rauer Islands, Antarctica - Metagenome Filla 2 #698 | ecosystem: Environmental > Aquatic > Non-marine Saline and Alkaline > Saline | place...
GGTGGAGCGAGAGAAATTTCGATGCCACCGTACTGGAGATTCCCAATACAAACGGGCCGTACCGTATCGCCGCCATTGATCCGGGGCGCAGCATTACTTATGCGCGCAATCCCGATTACTGGGCCAAAGTCAGCCTTACCGCCGCCGGACATTTCAATGCCGAAGAAATCACTTATGATTATTACCGCGATGACACGGTGGCGTTCGAGGCATTCAAATCGGGCGATCTGGGTATTCGCCGCGAAAGTGACGCGGGGCAATGGTTCGGCGCTTATGACTTTCCGGCCATTGAAAAAGGAGATGTGATTAAATCTGCCATCCCGCACGGACGACCGGAAAAAACGCAGGCCTTTATCTATAATACCCGCCGCGCGCCGTTTGATGACCCGCAAGTGCGCGAGGCGCTATCGCTGTTATTTGATTTTGACTGGGTGAATAAGAATTTATTTGCCGGGCAATTTAAACGCATTGAAAGCTATTACCCCAATTCCGAGCTTGCCGCGCCCGATGCGCCCAGCGCCGCCGAGCGCGATATTTTGGAGCACTATAATCTACCCGCCACCGCGCCGCCGCGCCCCCCTTCTTCGGCCAGCCCCACAGAGATCCGCAGCAATATGCGCCGCGCCGATGCATTATTGAAAGAAGCCGGATGGATTGTCGAGGGCGGCAAGCGTATCAAAGATGGACAACCTATGAGTTTCGAAATTCTTTTGGGCGCGCCCGAGGAAGAAAAAATAGCGCTGCATTTTGCCCGCGCGCTCGAGAAAATGGGCATTAACGTTAATATCCGCGTGCTGGATAGCGCCGCCTTTCGCGGGCGTTTGAATGATTATAATTTCGACATGGTTCTGTACCACTGGCTTTCCAGCCTCTCGCCGGGCACGGAGCAAAATTTATACTGGTCATGTAAGGCCGCCAATGAGCCCGCGCGCTGGAACTTTGCCGGAATTTGCGATCCGGCCATTGATGCGCTGGCCGCGTCCATCCCCACCGCCACCACGCGCGGGGAACTTGTTGCGCGGCTCCATGCGCTGGACCGGACATTACTGCGCGGCCATTACATGATCCCGCTTTATTATGCAGGCGTGGATTTCTTCGCGCATAACAAAGCCGTCAAAATGCCCGATGAAACCGCGCTTTATGGCGCCGTGATGGAAACATGGTGGATGGATCGGCCCGCCGCCGCAAAACAGGATTGAGCGCACCCCGCGCCCCTGCTAGGCTAAGCGTATGAAAAAGAATCTGCTTTCCATTGCCGGAATTCTATTGCTCGCCGCCTGTACGCAAACTGTGAGCAAGGCAGCGATCGACCGCGACGGCCAATATTGGCAGCGCATCAATGCCGCCAGCGCTACCTACACTTACGGCAAAAAAGGGCAGCAGCTCCTCAATCATCATATCGCTTTTTGTGTGGCCGAACTTGAAACGCTGCAAAGTCTGGGCGATGTCACGCGGCCATTGCACCGCACGCCTAACGGCGCGTTTCAAAGCGTGAAGGAAGCCGAATATTATGGCTGGAAGCGCAATGACCCCGACGGTGTTGATCTGGATAATCACGGCGAATATCATAATTTCGAAGGCTGTATGCTGGCTCACGGGTGGGAGCGCGTGAAATATGTGCCCTACGATACGGCCATCAGAGCACGCGATGCCCACAAAGCCGCGCATTATTCCAGCGCGCATGATGATGAGGCCAAAAAGAAGAAACGCAGCGGTGCTTCACACAAAGATGTGGATGAGCGCAGCGATTATAACGACTAAATTGGCCTAGGCCGCCTCTTTACGCTTTTCAAAAAATTCTGTGATTTTGTTTTTGACGGTTTCCACGCTCAGCGAGGTCATGAGGCACGGCGCGGTTTGCGGCGTATAGCCTTCATAATCAATCAACTCATCGAAGGTTTCCGGCGTCCGCGCATAATCCGCGTGATCGCCATAGGGCGCGTAAATATGCGGATAGCTCGGCCCGAACACGCCGAATGTCGGCACGCCGTTTGCGGCCGCGCAATGCATCAGCCCTGAATCATTACCTAAATAAAAATCACATCTGTTAATCGTGGCCGCCGCCGTGCCGGGATCGGTTTTGGCAATAATATCCAGCGCACGGGTCTTGGGAATGCTCGCCAGCACCTTGCGCGCATCCGCTTCTTCGCCGGGCGCGGCAAACACAGCAACGCGGGCGCCAGGCATCAGCCCATCAGGCGCAGTCATAAATTTAATAACCTCGATAAAGCGATCCGCCGGCCATGTCTTGCCAAGCCAATTCGCCGTGGGGCCGACGCCCAGAACAAGCCCCTCACCCCTCGCTTCGCTCGTTCCCTCTTCCCCGGGGAGAGGGTTAGGAAGAGGGGGAATAAGCTCGTTCGCACGCTTTTTCTGGGCATCAGTGAACCATAAGCGCGGCGCGGGCACATGATCCAATTTCATCACCGCTGCATTTTGCTGTGCTTTATGCCCGGCCTTATCAATATGCGGGCCGAAAATATGGCGCTGCTTGGCACGTATCAGGCGCGACACCGCAGAATTACGCAGGTCAACCACCATATCCCATCGCGTGCCCACCACAATTTTCCACAATTTGATCCAATGCTTGTTATGCTTTTCTTTTTTAAGCGGGATAATACGCTCTAACTTCGGGTAGCCCTCAAATAAGCTCACCGCCAAGGGACCGCAGCAAATCGTAACCTTGGCATCGGGGTATGTTTGCGCCATATAATTGAGCAAACCGGAGGATAAAACCGCATCGCCAATCCGGCTGGATGTGATAAATAAAATCTTCATATGGTTTTTAACCACGAATAAACATGAATGCACACGAATTTTTACCACAGAGGTTAAAGAGATAAAAAAGAGGTGAAAGATTCAAAATATAACAAAACTCTTTTATCTCATCCTTACTCCTTCATCTCTGTGGTTTTATTTTTTATTCGTATTTATTGGTGTCCCTTTATGGTTGGTATAAAGAATGTCTGATTATTTTTTTGTAAAACTGAAAAATCGTGGCCTGCTTCATGTCGAGGGGGCTGAGGCGCGTGATTTCCTGCAAGGGCTAATCACGGCTGACATGGACAAGCTGGCGCCTGCTGCGCCGCTTTATGCGTGCCTACTCACGCCGCAGGGGAAATTCCTGCATGATTTCTTTGTCATTGATGGCGGTGATTTTATTCTGCTGGATTGTGAATCCTGCGCGCGCGCGCAGAATTTATTTAGCCGCCTGATTAAATACCGCCTGCGCCGTGATGTGCAAATATCGGTGGAAGAAAACCATACGGCCTATTCTATCTTGTTATCTCGACCGAGCGAGAGCGAATGGAGAGACTTTAAATCCCTCGGCTTTGCCCGAGATGACATGTTTTTGGATATCCGCCATATTGATATGGGTATACGCAGTTTTGAGAAACCACACTTACCCGAAAAACCTTTTGAGGAGTGGGATACGCGCCGCATTGCCCTTACCATCCCCGATGGCAGCCGTGATTTAATTCCCGAAAAATCCACCATGGATGAGGCGCGGATGGATGTGCTCGGCGCGATAGATTACAAGAAAGGCTGCTATGTCGGGCAAGAGCTCACCGCCCGCATGCATTATCGCGGCTTAGGCAAAAAGCATCTATATACGGTGAGCCTCGCCGATTTACCCGAGGGCGCGGAGCTGCGCTCCTCCTGCGGTGATATCGGCATTGCGCTGATGAAAGATAAAAATATCAAATTTTAGAAACACTTAACCTTCTTTTAATGTTTTTCCTTAATAATACAGGGAGAAAATAAAAACCATAAGAGGGTGTGTAATGGCTAATCCACTTGGATCTGTAGATTTTAATAATATCGATTTTAGTAAAGATGAAGCGCTGGGCTTATTTGAGGCTACGATGTCCTATTTTCGTACTATGAGCGATTTAGACAACCCAAACTTTACAGAGCGAACTCTAGGCCAAGAATTTGATAATCTCACGGAATACGCAACTGGATTTTTAGAAGCAAGTTATCATCTGAATTCACCGGAGCATGTTCAGACATTACTTAATTCTTCAGAGTTCAGACACGCCTTAACAGATTATATGGAAGATAATGGTCTTGATTATTTTACACCGCCTGAAGGGGCTGTGGATATTCCAGCACACCATAGTGTAAATTATGAGCAATACACAACCTCACCCGAGAGCCACAGCCAATTAAGTCAGCAACTTAACAGCTGGGTAGTTGCTGAGCGTGTGGAAGCTAGTGAACAGAGACCACTGAATGATCCAGTTTTCACACCCTCTAACGGCTAAACCGCCAACGGCGCGGGCAGCATATAAATCACCAACATCACCATCACGACAAGGATAAACACCACGGCCAGCCAGAAATCCCACCGGCTGAGCAGCGGGTAAATATCAAAACGTGGCTTAATCGGTTCTTGGTCTTTTTTGCTCATCATTTCACCTATTGTGCGGCGGCAACTTTCGCCCCGACTTTCATAGAAACCTTACCGGCTAAAGGGACGGTTTTCGCGCCCCCTATCCTGATGGCGGCCTGCGCGGCGGCCAATCGTGCAATCGGCACACGGTAGGGCGAGCAAGAAACATAATCCAGCCCCACCTGTTCGCAAAATTCAATCGAGGCCGGATCACCACCATGCTCGCCGCAAATCCCGAGCTTTAAATGTGGCTTGGTGCCACGGCCGGCAACGCTTGCCAGTTCAATCAAACGCCCCACGCCCTCTATATCCAGCGAGGCAAACGGGTCGCGCTCATAGATACCCTTGCCGACATAATCCGGCAGGAAGTTTCCGGCGTCATCGCGGCTCATCCCCAATGTAGTTTGCGTCAGGTCATTGGTGCCAAAGCTAAAGAAATCGGCGTTCTCGGCAATTTTATCCGCCGTCAGCGCGGCGCGCGGCAGTTCGATCATTGTCCCCACCAGATATTCAACGCGCTTGCCCTTTTCGGCAAAAACTTCCTCGGCGGCCTTTTCGACCACGGTGCGCATCAACTCCAGTTCTTTTCGCGCACCAACCAGCGGGATCATAATTTCGGGAATGACGCCCCTATCACCATCGGCGCTGCTATCCACGGCGGCCTCGAAAATGGCGCGTGCCTGCATTTCATATATCTCGGGATAGGTAATGCCAAGGCGGCAGCCGCGATGACCCAGCATCGGGTTCATCTCGTGCAGCTCGCTCAAACGGCGGCGCACCTGTTTCGCGCCAATCCCTGCGGCCTGCGCAAAGGCATCAATATCGGCCTCTTCATGGGGCAGGAATTCATGTAATGGCGGATCCAGCAAGCGCACCGTAATGGGCAAGCCATCCATAATCTTGAACAGGCCGGCGAAATCATCGCGCTGTTCGGGCAGTAATTTCTCCAGCGCCGCGCGGCGTTCATCGGCGGTAACGGCGAAAATCATCTCGCGCACATTTTGAATGCGGCTAGCCTCAAAGAACATATGCTCGGTCCGGCACAGACCGATTCCTTCCGCGCCAAATTCAATGGCGGTTTTCGCATCAAGGGGCGTTTCGGCGTTCGTGCGTACTTTCATGCGGCGGCGGCCATCCGCCCAGCCCATCAGCACACCGAAATCGCCTGAGAGTTCCGGCTTAATCGTCGGTACTTCGCCCATAATGACCTCTCCGGTGGAGCCATCAATGGTGAGAATATCGCCTTCATTAATTTCAATTTCGCCGATGCGGATCATTTTGGCTTTCACATCAATATGCAGCTCGCCTGCGCCCGCCACACAGGGCTTGCCCATGCCGCGCGCAACAACCGCCGCATGCGATGTCATGCCGCCGCGCGAGGTTAAAATCCCCGCCGCCGCGTGCATACCGTGAATATCTTCGGGCGATGTTTCCTGACGGCACAGCATTACGGACTTGCCCGCATGGCTCTGCGTTTCGGCTTCATCGGCGGTAAAGACAACCGCGCCGCACGCCGCGCCGGGTGATGCAGGAAGCCCTTTGGTAATTACTTTGCGCGGTGCCTCGGGGTCCAATGTGGGGTGCAATAGCTGATCCAGCGCGCTGGGGTCCACGCGCAGCAACGCCTCTTCCTGCGTGATTAACTCTTCTTCCACCATATCCACAGCGATTTTCAGCGCAGCCTTGGCGGTGCGCTTGCCGCTACGGGTTTGCAGCATATAAAGCTTGCCCGATTGCACCGTAAATTCGATATCCTGCACATCACGGAAATGCGTCTCCAGCTTTTCGCGCACATCATCAAGCTGCCCGTAAACTTCGGGCATAATTTCTTCCATGGATGGCAAATTGCTGCCCTCGCGTTCGCGGCCATATTTTGTCAGCGATTGCGGCGTGCGGATTCCGGCGACAACATCCTCGCCCTGCGCATTGACCAGATACTCGCCGTAGAAATAATTCTCGCCCGTCGATGGATCGCGGGTAAAGGCCACGCCTGTCGCGCAGTCTTGGCCCATATTGCCGAACACCATGGATTGTACATTTACGGCCGTGCCCCAGCTTTCGGGGATTTCGTGGATTTTGCGGTAGGTAATAGCGCGCGGCACCATCCAGCTTTTGAACACCGCGCTGATCGCGCCCCAAAGCTGTTCCTTCGGGTCAGTCGGGAATGGGCGGCCAAGCTCGTTTTCAACCAGCTCCTTATATTCGGCGACAACTTCCTTCCATCCTGCGGCATCAATATCCGTATCTTGGGAAATATCCTGATCGCGTTTATAGGACTGGATCACATCTTCAAATTCATGGTGATCAACGCCCAAAACCACATCGCCATACATCTGGATAAAGCGGCGGTAGGAATCCCACGCGAAACGCTCATCACCGGAGGCTTTGGCCAGCCCCTGCACCGTTTCATCATTCAGGCCCAGATTTAAAACCGTATCCATCATACCGGGCATCGATACGCGCGCGCCCGAGCGCACGGAAACCAGCAAAGGATTCTCGGCGTCACCGAACTTCATATTCATGGATTGCTCAATCGCGGCCAGCGCCTCTTCCATCTGGGCGTCTAATTCAGCCGGATAATTCTGGTCATTCTCGTAATATTGGGTGCACACATCGGTGGTGATGGTAAAGCCCGGCGGCACGGGCAAGCCCAAGGACGCCATTTCAGCGAGGTTAGAGCCCTTCCCCCCCAGCAAGTTACGCATTGTTGCATCGCCGTCATTCTTATCGGCGCCAAAACTATATACCCATTTGGTCATTCGAATGTGTTCCCTCGTTTATCGCAGTAATATAAGGGTTTTACGCTATATGCTTGACCATCATCAAGCATAAATTGTTATCAATCATGCGGAATTCCCCAGCTTGTATAGCGGCGCGGTCATATGTGACGCCGTTTCCATCGGGAATATAACCTAGCTTCGTGTATAGACGCTGCGCCGCGCCGTAATTTGCGGTCAGCCCGACAGAAATCCCCATCTGGCTATAAGCTTTTTTGCGCGCGGCATTTTCGCAATATTCAATCATTGCCTTGGCAATGCCTTTACGGCGCATGGCGGGCCGCACATTCAAATCTTGAATCTCGGGGATATTATGCGTTTTGTAATAGCTGTATTTTGGCCGCCAGCTCAGCAAACCGTAAGCCGCGACCTTGTCATGAACTGCGGCGATGTAAACATCCAGCGCGCCGTCTTCTTGCATGGCAAAGCAGCGTTCGAAATAATCCGGCTCTTTTGCGTGCCCCATGGCCGCACTAAGATCATATAACGTTCCCACATCTTCGGGGGATGCTTTGCGGATGGCTATTTGTAGGGAATCGTTCATGGATTTATACTAAGCCCATGCGCCACTTGATTCTATTCGCTATTTTGCTTTTATCCCCCCTGTCCGCCATGGCGGCAGAAAGCGGCCTGTCTTATACGTCTTTGGGCGCGCCGGATAAAAAGGCGCCCGCGCCGAAGATCATCAACATGAAAACCATTGAACCAATCACCCCGCCCGCCCTGGAAAACCAGCCTGATAAAGACAGCCCGATGCAAGAGGTCTGGGAGAAATATAAGGAGCTGGCCACCGGCGTAAAAAATGAAAAGCCGTTAGCAAGCGGCCATGTCATGAAACCCGGCGCGCCGATGGCGCCCACCGTCGAGCCGGTTCAAAAACCTGCACAAAGCGCGGGCGGCATTGCCGGAATTATCGGTCAATACCAGGAAAATAAAGCCAAGCGCGGGCGTATGCGCAGCGTGAGCGTGAACAAAGACAGCGATAAAAACAGCGGAGAAAACGGGAATTAATCGTATAAATCTACGCTCTCTAACTGCCTTTGCGCCGCGTCTGCATCTTCTTCCAAAACCATCAGCCGCCTTTGAATAAGCGCGCCGCCGTATATCGTGCCCGTATGCGCGTCCAAAACAACGCTCTCGATCCCCGCCTCCGACAGCAATGCCTGCGCGCAGGACAGCTTCACCAGATCATTACTGCGAAATATTTCCTTCATCTTACCCCTTGTGAAAGCCCATAAAATGGGATTTATTTCATTCTATGACGAACGCTGCTGCAAAAAAAAGTGAAAGCTCTGCCAATCCTTTGGATGCGCTCAGTACGCTTTTACATGAGGATATGAAATGCGTGAACGCGGAAATTCTCGCGCGCATGGACAGCCCCGTGGCGCTAATCCCGCAGCTCGCCAGCTATTTAATCGCCGCCGGAGGGAAGCGCATCCGCCCTCTTCTCACGCTGGCCGCCACCAAAATTTACAGCGATGACCCCGCCCATATGAACCGCGCTTACCGGCTTGCGGCGGCGGTCGAGTTTATTCACACCGCCACGCTGCTTCATGATGATGTGGTCGATGAGAGCGGTGAGCGCCGCGGCCAAGATGCCGCCAATCTTATATACGGCAATCAGGCCAGCGTGCTGGTGGGGGATTTCCTGTTCGCCCGCGCGTTTCAATTAATGGTCGCCGATGGCAATCTCGACGTGCTGCGCATTCTCTCCGACGCCGCCGCGATTATCGCGCAAGGCGAGGTGATGCAGCTCTCGACAACGGGGAATCTGGAGACCACGCTTGAGGATTACGAGGAGGTCATCAAAGCCAAAACCGCCGCGCTCTTTACTGCCGCGTGCGAGGTCGGGCCGGTCATTACGGGCGAAGAGGCCGCCCAAGGCGAAGCGCTTGCGAATTACGGATTATATCTCGGCATGGCCTTTCAGATTATCGATGATGTGCTGGATTACAACGCCGCGCATGAAAAACTCGGCAAGACGATCGGCGATGATTTCCGCGAAGGCAAGATGACTGCGCCGGTGATTTACGCGCTGGAAAAAGCGGATGCACAGGAACGTGATTTCTGGACCCGCACGCTGGAGAAGAAAGACCAAAAAGACGGTGATTTGCAACATGCCATGGCCTTGATCGAAAAGCATGGGGCTATGACGCAATCAGTGGCGCTCGCCCGCGAATATGGTGACAAAGCCCGCGCGGCCCTGCAATCCATCCCAGCCGGAGACATCCGCGACCTTCTGGCACAAACCATCACCTTTACGATTGAACGTGAATTTTAATTACATAATACTTGACTTTGTGCCAGTAGACTGATACTTTTAAAAAAAATTAGAGGATGGATTATGCAAAGTTTATTAGCAAAAGTTTCAATAGGTGATACATTTGAAGGTGTTGTTGAGACAACCGCTCCATGCGATTCAAGAGAAGACGAACAACTTGTTACTTTTGGCATCATTACCGTCAGAGGCGAAGAAGTTCAGGGTCTTCATCAGGCTATAGTAGCTGTATCCAAAAAAATGAAAAATATAAAGCCTGGTCAATGCATTAAGGGTATTATTGGTTCAAGTCTTACTGATGTAAATCAAAACAAAGGGCTGTGCCAACTCGTCGTAGAAAATGATCAAGGCGCCCAGCTCGTCGCTTCTGTGACACCAGAATCTATTAGCCCTCCCGTTTTTTAACTTTCCTAATGCACCGGCAAGACTATAATCGCTTGCATGTCTTCTTGTTGCCCCGATTCCGATAACGAAACCACGAAAAAGGCCGGATTTAAATTCGACCTGATTTTTCACGGCAGTGCGGCGGTGATTGTGGCAGCGTTGCTGGCTTATGCGCTGGATCTGCCGCACATGGCTCATTACGGCCATGCCGTGTGGGATTTCCTCAGTAAAATGTGGTGGGGCGTAGCGCTTGGCATTATTTTTGTCGGCATCATGGCGCAAGTGCCGCGCGAATATTTCATGGCTGTGCTGGGGCGCGGCGACAGCGTAGGCGGCCTTGTGCGCGCGGCGGCGGGCGGCGTGCTGCTGGATTTATGCTCGCACGGCATTTTAATGATCGGCGCAAAATTATATGAGCGCGGCGCGTCCCTCGCCCAGGTCATGACATTTTTAATCTCCAGCCCTTGGAATTCCTTTTCTCTCACATTAATTTTAATCGCGCTTATCGGCCTGAAATGGACGCTGCTGTTTATTCTCGGCTCGCTCATTATCGCTCTGGTCAGCGGGTTTATCTTTCAAATCCTCATCAAACGCGGCATCTTGCCGGATAACCCCAATAGCAGCGATTTACCCGAAGATTTCGACCTGAAAGCCTCGTTCAAAAAAGACTGGAAAAACATCAATTTCGGCGCAGCTTTATTCAAGCAAATCGCGCGTGATGGTATGCGCGATGCCAAAATGATCTTGAAATGGCTGTTATTCGGCGTGGTCATTGCCGCCGCCATCCGCAGCTTCGTTGACCCCGAAATGTTCAGCAAATGGTTCGGCCCCACAATGATCGGGCTGGTGATGACCATGGTTGCCACCACCATTATCGAAGTATGCTCCGAAGGTTCATCGCCGATAGCCGCCGAGCTTGTGAACCGCGCCAAAGCGCCGGGTAACGGATTTGCCTTCCTGATGGCGGGTGTGTCCACCGATTATACGGAGATCATGATCATCCGCGAATTTACCGGCAAATGGATGATGGCATTCGCGCTGCCGATTGTGACATTGCCGCAAGTGTTGCTGCTGGGCTGGATCATGAATATGGCCGGTGGCGGTTAAATTACGACCCTTAACGAGAGCGGCAGGGATAATATTTATGCAGCGCCAAACCAACGCCGGGGCTGGCGATGAAATCACCATGTTGATCGCGGTGATTGTATAAATAGCGGTAAACATTTTTCTGAATGGCGTATAAATTTTCATTTTCGGGAATACAAAAATCGGCGCTGGGCGCGGTGCCGAGCGATTTTAAAATATTGTGGTAATCAATAATGCCCGCAATATAAGCCTGACAGGCCGTGTGCCCGCCTGCCACGCGCTCGCTACCATCTTTTTCCATCGCGCAGACATGCATCAAATAGCCGCCCGAGAAATTCGCCGCCATCACCGGAGACGCCGTAAAAATTATCAGCAATGAGAGTAGAACGCGCATCATAGGAGTTGTTTTTTGGTCTTATCTTTTAGCGCAGCCAAGGCGGCAAAAGGCGAATCCTCGGGTTTCATTTTCAGAGGCCCGGCGCTCATGACGCGTTTCTTTTTATCATCACGATTTTGCTTTTGTTGTTTCTTTGAAGGAACATCTTTTTTGGGCCCGCCCTTTTTTAAAGAGCGCGGCTTTATTGAATGCGGGTTAGCGGTTTCGGCCTTGTTGGCCTTGCCGCGTTTCAGGCGGAAGGTCGCAAGCGCGGGTTTAATCTGCTCCGCGCCCTCTTGGGCTTTTGGTTTTTCTGGGGATTTTTCTGGCGTTTCTTCTCGGGGCTTAGCATCAGCTTTTGCCTCGTCCACTCCCTCATCAGCCGCCGTATCAGCCGCCGCCTCAGGCTTCTCTTCAATCTTCTCGTTAGCCTTCTCATCCGCAGGATCATAGGTTTTAATATGCCCCATCGACTCTAAAACCGCATAAAGATCGTCAATCGGCGCGCCCAGCCACTCGGCCATTTGATGCTGTGCCTGAAATTTGCCCTTATCCGCGCCGTCATATACCGCGCAAATCACCCGGTCCAGCATATCAATACGGATCGCGCGCGGCCCGTAAAGCGGATAACCAATGGCTTGGTAAAATTCTTTATCCGCCGCCGTATCTTCGATTTTTTGCGACACCATCCCGTCATTGGGCACAGAAAGAGGCAGGGTTTTATCATTAAACAAACCCCATAGCACCGCACGCAAACGCACGGCGGCGGGCTTGTTCAGCGCAGGCATAAAAGCGAGGATAGGGCCGAGCTTAATCCCTGCCTGACGCACGGCACGGCGCGTATCAGGATCCAGCTTGGCAATGTCGCCCTCCAGATCCTCGCGCGGCATAATGCCCAGCGCCGCATGCATCTTGTCAAAAATACCGCGCACGACCGGCGGGCAATCATTGGCCGCCTGCAGCGCCACCAAAGGCTCGAGCGTTTTGACGATCTGCATGATCGCCTTGTCTTTCAAAAACCCCAGCGCCGCATCGGGATCAACATCCTTCAGCGCATTATGCGCCAGCACCTCAAGGCGCGGCGTTAAAACATTATCGCCCTTCACCAATTTGGCCACAGGCGCGCCCGGCAAAGGACTGCCGGGTTTATCCTGCCAAAGAAGCTGCCCCTCGTCATTCAGGGTGAATTGCTCGTCTGTTGCTTTTAAAATCACGCTCATTAATCCTTGGGTCTGGTTATTGGAAGGGGTATAGCACGGCTTTACCGTAAGAGAAAAGGAATAAGCGCATTCAGGCGTAACATCCCCTCGCGCGTCAGGCATAGGAGTTTGCCGCTTTCATAGGTGAGCCAGCCTTCTTCGCGCGCCAGTTTTATCCGCGCCGGATCAAGCGCGGCCTCGATATCGGGCGTTGGCGCCATGCCTTCATGCAGGCGCAAACCCATCATCAGCGCCTCGGTACATTGGCTCTCACGGGGAATAGCTTCGAACGGATACGCGCCGTGGCCTTTACTTTGCACCCATTCCAGCCATTTTTCTGGCGCATGGTGATCACGTGTGGCGTGTTTAACGCCGTCCATCGTCAACCGCCCGTGCGCGCCCGGCCCGATGCCGATATAATCATCATAATGCCAATAAATCATATTATGCGCCGAGCGGTCATGATCGCCGCGCGCGTGATTGGATACCTCATAGGCGGGCAACCCCGCCGCGCCCATAATATCTTGCGTTTCATTGTAAAAGTCAGCCGCCAAATCCTCGGCTGGCATCACGAATTTCCCCTGCTCGCGCGCAAAATAAAACGGCGTACTGCGCTCGATGGTGAGCTGATAAAGCGAGAGATGATCGCCCGCAATCTCAAGCGCACTTTTAAGCTCCGTGCGCCACGCATCACGGCTTTGATTGGGGCGGGCATAGATCAGATCAAAACTAAAACGACCAAAAACGTGCCGCGCAGTTTCAATGGCTTTGCGCGCTTCGGCGGCGCTGTGGGTGCGGCCCAGAAATGCGAGGTCTTTATCATTGAGGGATTGCACGCCGATTGATACGCGGTTAATTCCGGCGGCAGCGAAATCGGCAAATTTATTCAGCTCCACCGAGGTCGGGTTGGCCTCCAGCGTCACTTCGGGGTTATTACCCATCGGAAAACAGGCGCGTATCTTCTCCAAAATCGCCTCGACCATGGAGGGCTTCATCAGGGAGGGCGTGCCCCCGCCAAAGAAAACCGTATCAATGCGGCGATTGGGCAGTAATTGCGCGTAATGCTCGATGCTACGCAGATACGCGTCCAACCAGCGATCATGGTCAACCGCGTCGCTCACATGGACATTGAAATCACAATAAGGACATTTGGAGGCGCAAAACGGCCAATGGAAATAGATGCCCGTGCGGGAAGAATAAGTCATGGGCCTATATATCCAGCCCCGAAAAAATAAACAAAGAAAATGTTAAGAAATCCGCCGGTTTATTGAACGCCGAAATCGGCTTTATTCACTTTGGGCGTTTCGATCAAGGTTCCCGTGGTGCCAATCGTATTGAGCATTGATTCATAAATGATCGGCAAACCGAACAGCGCGCCACCGGCAACAATGCGGATAGCGCCCTCTTTCATCGGTGTTTGAGTTGGGTTTTCAACATGGTCTTTAACCTTCAAAATCCCCAAAACACCAAGCAGCAAGCCCAAAAGATAGGAAACGCCGGACAGCAGCCCGGGCAGCTCGGCAATGGAATTATTGATATTGCGTGCAATTGTGCCAAACGTTACATCCCCGCCAGACGTTTGCGCCCATGCGTCATTAGCCCAGCCAACACTCAGCATGCCGACCATAAAGGTCGCCTGAAATTTCAAATTTTGATATTTAAGATTGCTTATAATACTCATAGCCTTACTCCCGTAATCATCAAAAACCGCTCACAACTTATTATAGCACGGTTCTCAAGAAAACTTCCAACTTTACAATAGCGCCTTTTTCATTTTCTCAAAGGCCTTTGCGCGGTGGCTGATAGCGTGCTTGTCGGCGGGCTCCATTTCGGCAAAGGTAATCGTGTGGCCGTTAGGCACAAAAATCGGATCATACCCGAACCCTTTATCACCGCGCATAGGCCATGTAATTACGCCATCCACGCGCCCTTCAAACGCATGTTCTTGCCCATCGGCAGTCACCAGAGCCAAGGCACAAATAAAAGCGGCGCTGCGGTCTTTCGAAGCGCCCCCGATTTTGCTCAACGCCTCGTTAATTTTTGTCATCGCCAGATTAAAATCCTTATCGGGCCCGGCCAGACGCGAGGAATAAATCCCCGGATCACCGCCCAAAGCATTCACCACAAGGCCGCTATCATCGGCCAGCGACGCCTTGCCGCAATGGCGATAGGCGCTGCGGGCCTTGATCAACGCATTGGCCGCAAATGTATCACCATCCTCGACTGGCTCGGGCAGGCCAAGCTCCCCCGCGCTCACGCATTTATCAGCCAGCCCTTCGAGCAAATCGCTAATCTCGCTGACTTTGCCTTTATTATGTGTCGCTATGACAAGCTCATCGAATTTCATTTTTCTTCCTTTAATTTAAAAAACCGCAGATAGATGCGGATTAGTTATTTCACCACTAAGGCACTAAGATTCACTAAGTTCTTTTATTTGTAATTTTCTTAGTGTTCCTTTGTGTCTTAGTGGTTTAAAAAATGTATCTGCGTTCAATCGCGGTTTAAAATTATATCCCCAGCACATCTTTTTGCATTTGCGTCAGCTCGCCGCAGCCCTTTTTGGCCAGCTCGAGCAATTTCAGAAATTCCTCTTCACTGAATGGCTCTTTTTCCGCCGTGCCCTGAATTTCGCATATGCCACCCTTGCCCGTAATCACGAAATTAGCATCGGTTTCGGCCGTGGAATCCTCGGCATAATCCAGATCTAAAACAGGCGCGCCGTTATAAATACCGCAAGAAATGGCGCTGACCATGTCGGTGATTGGCGGTTGCTCCAACAAGCCCACCTTCACCACATGCTGCATTGCCAAATGCATCGCCACAAAACCGCCGGTAATGGCCGCCGTGCGCGTGCCGCCATCGGCCTGTATAACGTCGCAATCAACGCGAATTTGCCGCTCGCCCAAGGCTTTTAAATCCACCACGGCGCGCAATGCGCGGCCGATAAGGCGCTGAATTTCCTGCGTCCGGCCCGATTGCTTGCCGCGCGCGGCCTCGCGGTCCATGCGGCTGCCCGTTGAGCGCGGTAGCATTCCGTATTCCGCCGTGACCCATCCCGCGCCACTGCCACGCATCCAGCCCGGCACTTTTTCCTCGGCTGTGGCCAAACACAAAACATGCGTATCGCCACATTTAATCAGGCACGAACCTTCGGCATGTTTGGACACATTTGGAATAATTTCTACATCGCGAAGATCATTTGCATTTCTGCCGGAGGGGCGGGTCATATTTGTTTCTTTCTATGGCTGCGTAAACGTCATTTTTCGCGGTCACTTTATAAGTATCGCCATAATTGTCAATCGGAACCCTGTTGACAGGCTCGGGCCACAGCCTTATTTAAAAGGGTATGAACACTGACCCGAATAAAACACCTGATAACAAGCCTGATGAGAGCCTTGCCCAGCGTTCTGCCCGTTTAGAGGCCGAAGCCGAGGCCATGGCAAAGAAAGACTTTGCCGCCGATGAGGACATGATGGCCCCCACGCAAGAGCCGAGCTTTTCCGAGGAGCTTGACGCCGCCGAAGGTGATATGCGCTCGATGCAGGACGAGCTGGATCAGGCTAAAGAGCAGCTGATGCGCGCGCTCGCCGAAACCGAGAATACCCGCCGCCGCTCCGTCAAAGAGCGCGAGGATGCCGGAAAATATGCGATCTCTAAATTCTCCAAGGATTTGCTGGATGTGGCCGATAATCTGCGCCGCGCGCTGGAGGCCATTCCCGGCGATTTGAAATCTGTTGATCCGCGCATTGAAGGCATTGTCGGCGGCATCGAAGCCACCGAGCGCGAACTTCTCAAAAGCTTTGACAAGAATGGTATCGAGAAAATGGAACCGTTGGATCAGCCCTTTGATCCCAATTTCCACGAAGTTATGTTCGAAGCGCCCATGCCCGGCAAGCCCGCCGGAACAATCATGCAAGTGGTCGAATTCGGCTATACGCTTAATGGCCGCCTGCTGCGCCCCGCCAAAGTGGGCGTGACCAAAGCGGAAGATGGCGGCACGCCCCCACCCTCACAAAACGGCACACCCGATGGCACTCCGCATATTGATACGGAAGTTTAATTCTTTCCTTGACTAACTAGGAATACATACCTATATTTACAAATAGAAAGTAGTGCGGAATCTGCTCGCTTGAATAAGGAGCAAAAACCGCGCTTTCTCTCTGGAAATTGTGAAATGCTGTGTTATATTCTTGCCCAACATAGCATTTTGCAAAAATGGAAATCGGCGATAGTGCCAAAACGGGCTATTGCCAGCCGGTCGATGATTTATGCATCTGACAAGACGCAAAGAGCGACGCGTAGTCAATTCTACGCAAGCGATGAAGCAACGATGTCAGAGGCTTAAAGCAGAAGTCCGGGTTAATTTGCCACTGAAAGGAAATAAACAATGAGCAAAATCATAGGTATCGATTTAGGTACAACCAACTCCTGTGTCGCCGTTATGGACGGCAAGGAACCCAAGGTCATTGAAAATGCCGAAGGCGCGCGGACAACACCGTCCATGGTTGCGTTTGGTAAAGATGGCGAGCGTTTGGTCGGGCAACCCGCGAAACGCCAAGCCGTGACCAACCCCGTAAACACCCTGTACGGTATCAAGCGCCTGATTGGCCGCCGCTTTAAGGATAAAGAAGTTCAGGAAATGGGCAAGAACGCCTCCTTCAAAATTGTTGAAGGCGATAATGGCGATGCATGGGTCGAGATTGACGGCGAGAATAAATCGCCCTCCGAAATCTCCGCCATGATCTTGCAAAAAATGAAGGAAACAGCCGAGAGCCATCTGGGCGAGAAAGTCACCAAAGCGGTAATTACCGTTCCGGCTTACTTTAATGATTCGCAGCGCCAAGCCACCAAAGATGCCGGTAAAATTGCCGGCCTCGAGGTCGAGCGTATTATCAACGAGCCAACCGCTGCGGCGCTGGCTTACGGGCTGGATAAGAAAAACTCCGGCACGATTGCTGTTTATGACTTGGGGGGCGGTACATTTGATGTGTCCATCCTCGAGGTTGGCGACGGCGTATTCGAAGTGAAATCCACAAACGGGGATACCTTCCTGGGCGGGGAAGATTTCGATAACCGCATCATTGATTATCTGGCCGACGAGTTCAAAAAATCGGACAATATCGATTTGCGCAAAGATAAGCTGGCCTTGCAACGCCTCAAAGAAGCGGGCGAGAAAGCCAAGATCGAGCTATCTTCCACATCACAAACCGAAGTGAACCTGCCGTTCATTACGGCGGATGCGGACGGGCCAAAGCACCTGAACGTGAAGCTCTCTCGCGCGAAGCTGGAAAGTCTGGTTGAGGATTTGATCAAGCGCTCTATCGAGCCGGTCAAAAAAGCATTGAAAGATGCCGGCGTTAAGCCTTCCGAAATCGATGATGTGATTTTGGTTGGTGGGATGACCCGCATGCCCAAAGTCATCGAAGTCGTGAAGGAATATTTCGGCAAAGAGCCCCATAAAGGCGTGAACCCCGACGAGGTGGTTGCCGATGGTGCGGCCATTCAGGGCGGTGTCCTGCAAGGCGATGTGAAAGATGTGCTGTTGCTTGATGTAACGCCTCTCTCGCTGGGTATTGAAACGCTGGGCGGTGTGTTCACACGCCTGATCGAGCGCAATACGACGATCCCCACCAAGAAATCGCAAGTCTTCTCGACCGCCGAGGATAGCCAAAGCGCCGTAACAATTCGCGTTTTCCAAGGAGAGCGTGAAATGGCTGCGGATAACAAAGTGCTCGGCCAGTTTGATCTGGTTGGCATCCCGCCTGCCCCGCGCGGCGTACCGCAAATCGAGGTCACATTCGACATTGATGCGAACGGTATCGTAAACGTATCGGCCAAAGACAAGGCAACGAATAAGGAGCAACAAATCCGCGTTCAAGCCAGTGGCGGCCTGTCCGATGAAGATATCGAGCAAATGGTCAAAGATGCCGAAACCAACGCTGAGAGCGATGCCAAGCGCCGCGAAGGTGTCGAGGGCCGCAATCAGGCCGAAGCCTTGCTTCATGCCACCGAGAAATCGCTGGAGGAATATGGCGACGAGGTGCCCGAAGAGGACAAGACCGCAGTCGAAGACGGTATCAAAGCCTTGAAATCCGCGCTGGAGGGCGAGGATGACGATGACATCAAAGCCAAGTCCGAGGCACTGTCTCAGGCCAGTATGAAGCTGGGCGAGATTGCCTATCGCAAAGCGCAGGAAGACGCCGCAGGCGCGCCGGACAGCGATATCCCCGACGCCGAAACGGCCGATAGCGATGGCGATGATGACAGCATTGATGCCGAGTTCACCGATCTGGAAGTCGAAGAAGATGACGAGACCAAAGATCAGGATGAAAGCAAAAAAGAAAAAGAGAGCAAGGAGTAAAGCCCTCTTTGTAACGATAGATTGTATTTCCCGCGCAAGCGGGGAATACATTTTGATGTTACTGGCTTCCCCGCTCTGGCTGGAAAAAACTTTAGGCAAAAATTAACGGTACAAAATGTCCGCAAATAACCCAACGCAGGATAAAATCTCCCATTCTTATTACGAGATACTCGGACTTAGTCCGCATGCCGCCGATGAGGATATTCGCGCCGCGTACCGTGCTTTGGCATTAAAGTTCCATCCGGACCGCCAGCCCAAAACCGGCATTGGTATCCTGCGGGCGCAGCATTTCAGCGTGGTGAGCGAGGCCTATACCGCGCTGAGATCATCGGAAAAACGCGCGGCCTATGACGCGATGATCGGCTTGAACAAAAAAGCCGCAAATAATGATAATGTCTGGCGCAGCATCGCCGGATTATTTAGAAAATAACCCAAGGACGTAAACAAGCCAATGAGCACCGATTATTACGAAGTTTTAGGGATTACAAAATCAGCCAGCGCGGACGAAATTAAAAAAGCGTACCGCAAGCAGGCGATGAAATACCACCCTGACCAGAATAAAGGCAACGCCGAGGCCGAAGCCAAATTCAAGGAAGTCAGCCACGCCTATGATGTTCTCAAAGACGAACAAAAACGCGCGGCCTATAACCAATATGGCGCGGCGGCGTTTGATGGTTCCATGGGCGCTGGCTTTGGCGGCGGCGGGCCCGGTAGCCCCGGGGGAATGGGCGGCGGCCCTGGCGGCGGCGCGGGATTTGGCGCGTTTTCCGATATTTTCGAAGATATGTTCGGCGACTTTATGGGCGGTCAAGGCGGCGGTAATCGCGCGGGGCGTGGCTCGGACGTGCAATACACCACGGAAATCTCGATGGAGGACGCCTTTACCGGCAAAGAGGCCACCATCAATATTCCTTTGCAAGAAGAATGTGATGATTGCGACGGCTCCGGCGCCGAAGCGGGAACCTCGGCAGAGACATGTCCGGCATGTGGCGGCGCGGGGCGTGTACGGCGCCAGCAAGGGTTTTTCACCATCGAACAAGCCTGCCCCACTTGCGGCGGCGAAGGCCAAACCCTTAAAAGCCCGTGTAAGAAATGCTCCGGCGCGGGGCGCGTGAAAAAGCAAAAAACGCTCAAGGTGAAAATCCCCGCCGGTGTCGAGCATGGCCGCCGCATCAGATTATCTGGCGAAGGCGAATCGGGCGTACGCGGCGGAC
>Ga0136600_1000548_pt1 | contig 19990 bp, 13 predicted proteins | sample AntRauMFilla2698_FD_104634 | JGI IMG/M metagenome (GOLD analysis project Ga0136600, IMG submission 104634) | Saline lake microbial communities from Rauer Islands, Antarctica - Metagenome Filla 2 #698 | ecosystem: Environmental > Aquatic > Non-marine Saline and Alkaline > Saline | place...
GGGTTCATATACGGCGGCTTGGACACTTAAAGTACTGAGTACTGCCGTCAAAAGCGTAAGAATCTTCATTTCAAACTCCTGATTAATTTAAAAAACCAACCTAGCTTGAAAGAATATTCAAAAGGAAATAAAGGCCGCAAAAGTACTCGAATGTCTTAACCATAGGTAAAGGGCCAATTAAATCAGGCTCTTAAGAGAAAGAGAGGAGGCTTAGAAAGTGAATATATTTCAATTGTTAATAGTAAGAAACCGCACTAATGTCGCATCGATAAGTGTGATTCCCAAAAGCGCCCAAGGCGCGAAACTTAATTAACCCCATTCTAAACTTTCCTACCAAGAAAAGTTCACACTAAATCTTGTCTTAATCTTTTTGGAAAATATCAGTGTAGTGCCCTCGGTAATGGTAGAGAAGAGCAATACAGCTCACGAGTCCCATAATAGCGAGAACTTGAGGAATCATTGCCGTGCCATATAAGAACTCGAAAACGACGGCCAATAAGAAAATAGGTAATGAGATACCAACAAAAATGGGAACTAAAGCATTCCAAAGAATAAAGGTGCCTAGAATAAAGTGAAGGGCCGTAATACTCATTCCTACTGAGGGGACCTTGCTTAATGAATTGAAGAAGCTCTGTGCCTCTGCTGTGTAACTTTCAATTTCAAAAATGGGGAAGTAGCCGTCGCCAGCTTTTAGGATTAATACAACACCCAAAAAAAGCCTAATGAAAAACCATACGCTCAACTTAGTGCCATCTTTCTGTTCTACGTTTTGTTGGTTCATTTATCCTCCCTATAAAAATCTAATGTCTCTATTATACGGGATGGGTATATGAATTCAAGAATGATTCCCTAGACACCCCACCTAGGAATGATTAGAGATTTATAAAAAAGTGTTTAATTTTTTACACATTCTCCTTAATTAAGGATTGTCCTTTGAATTGTTGATCTATCTTACATAATATCGCCATGGGTATTAACTTGAACAAGGAGAATTAAGTGGGAAGCCCAGAACACAAATTAAAAGTATGGAACCTCATAAAGGATATAAAAATTGGCATGCTTGTTACTCATGATGGTGAAGCCATTCGCTCTAGGCCCATGCAGTTGGTGCAAGATGCTTACGATGGAACTTTATGGTTCTATACCAATGCAAGTGATCCAAAAGTCAGAGAAATTAAGGATGACCAGCAAGTCAATGTTACCTTCGCAGACCCCAGTAATGGACGTTTTGCTTCTCTCTGTGGGCACGCAAAACTATCTAAAGACAAGGAGCTTATTAATCGATACTGGAATGATTACGTCGGTGCTTGGTTTCCTCAGGGTAAAGATCATTCAGACACAGCAATGTTAGAGATTAAGATTGAGCATGGTGAGCATTGGGATAATAAAACTAACCCTATAAGTTTTTACTATGAGCTTAAAAAAGCTCTGGCAAAAGGAGAAGTTCCTGAAATTGGGGAGAATCAAACCTTTTAATCATAAAGAATAGAAGGAGAGAGGACATATCGAGTATATAGATTAAAGGTCTACATACTTCTCTTAATAGACTCAATTCGCTAGTAACGTTTTAAGGGTACCGCTTACCCTTTCTCACACCAGAGTCAGATTCCTTTATTACCTCTATCATTGCTGGAAAAAAATAGAGGTGTATTTATAGAGTATTAAAGACTATCGTAGTTAAGGAGGTCTTCAATGCCCGAGGAACGTTATAGTGATATTGGAATGCATATGAATAATGGTATGTGGCACAGTCTTAATGTTTATCAGTGGTCCTTGATTTTCTTAGTTGTTCTGGGACTTGCTACTTTCTATATAATAAAGTCAGTTAAGCATAATACTCATTAAACATCACAATTATTATGATTTTTAGAATTGATTAACACCATCCGCACCATGAGAGCCCGTTGCGCGCATACGCTGGGCCTTCTTGCCAAAAGGCTCATGGATGGTTTGATTCCAAGTTTTTATAACCTTTCCATTTTCACTGTCAACGAATGCCTGATAGGAATACTTTCGTCCTTCAGGGCTTATGAGCTTAACGAGGACTTGCTCAACGTAACGACCTTTTCCTTCTTCGATAATTGTTGCGCTCTTTTCCTTTTTCACATGAAGAAGAGTGTCTGGTCGTAAAAAACGTAAGACATCTTGGCCGAAGAGGGCCTTCCAATCTTCTCTTGGAGCATTCTTATAATTGAGCTTCTTTGGAAGCTTTTGGTTAGGGTAGGTGAGAAGCTCTCGTCCTTTCTTAACTGCAGCTGGTTTTCTTAGCGGAGGGGCAGAATTCTCGCTCTTCAACTTTTTAAGGTCTATATTGGCTTTTTTCGCTTCTTCTTTAGTTGTAGGGTAGTTCGTGACTTCACTTTGAGTTACCTTATTAAAGGTTTCCCATTTATCGTCTCTTTGAGTTACCAAATTTTGACGTCCCCAAAAATTAAAAATAACAAGGGCAGCAAGGATAAAGGTAGAAATGATAAATATTTTCTTCATTAATCAATTACCGTGAATTTAAAGTTAATAATCTTAAAGGGCTTTGCTCCACTAAATTCAAAATCAAGATAATCATCATTGGCATTATTTTCGTCGTGATAACAATCTTCACAGTTAGTAAAACTTGCTCTCATGCGGCAATTAAATGTCGTCCCCGGTGGGATCCAAGGGCTGATTTCAAAGAGCATAACATTAGAAGTATTAAAGGAGGGTACACCTGTTTCGCCTTTTAAGCTTTCGGCCCAAGTGGATTTGGGGTCTATTTTAGAATAATAAGCATGATCGGCACCCTTTACAGCGCGGATAAAGCAATCTTTAAGAGAGTTTTCACCACCGAGGCAGTTATTCTTTGATAGGCCTAGGCTGGTTCTAAAGCGGTCCTGAGTAACCCACTTTGTGGCATCATCTTCGGCAAGCTCAACAAAGCAGGCAGGGGTCACACTTTCAGCTGGCTCGCTAAAGGGGTCTTTTCCATTGTAGCGAGTGATGTAATCACAACCGCCTGGAGCGCCTTCTCCGCTTGTTAAATCCGCAGCTCCCTCAGAGTCAAGTGGGAAGTTATCGCCAAGATTATTACAAGGAGAACCATTCTTTGTATGGTCCCAATCATTGGCCAAAATATGAACTCCGGCCATGGTTGAGTTGGAATTGTTAAAGAGGTTTGGCGCTATCCCAACAACCTCACCAGGACTAATTTGAGCATTGCCATTGTTAAAAGCAAAGTTACCATCAATCTGACTTGAGATACTGGCAATCCTGCCATTTAAAATGAGAGACTCGACAGCATTTTTAATATCGGATTGATTATCAATGACAAAAGCTGTTGCGCTATTTTCTCTATTGTCTAATTTGAGAAGGTCTTTTTTAATGAGTTCACTCTTTACTCGATTGGTTGGAGTGACTGTAGTGCGCGTACCAGAGTGGCCAAAGAACTTATTGTTGTCATCTTCATTATAGGTTTTAAAAAGAAGAAGTCCGTAGCTATCAAGAAGCTTCTCATAGTCATCTCTTGGGTATTCATTACTTCCACACATACTAAAGAGAGGATTACCAACAGAGCGTAGAAAATATTTTGAAAAGGTTTGGAAAAAACGTCTAAAGTTAATAGGGTTATTCTTGCTCATCCATTCCACGGCATTAGTGGGATCAAGATTGACTTTAAACTCATTAGGGTTTGTGGTTAAACTTCCTGAAGCTGTGGCCGTTTGGTCACCAACTTCTGCAAGAGTTTCAAAAATAAGGTGGAAGGTTACTCTCAGTGCTAGATCTGAATTCATGCCACAAACTTCACTGTCTTGCAGGCTTGTGTAAAATGCATGGAAGAAGTGAGATGGGATTTGACCGCCATAGTGAACATCCTCAAAAGGATTTTCAGGTTCGTTGGGGTCATAATTTATGTAGGTTGGGTAAGATAGGCGACCCTCGGTAGTCGTATCGACTCCCGGGGCATGTAGTGAATCGGCTTCGGTCATTGGTCTACTTTGAACAAGGTAGCGTCCTAGGGCCCATTCTGCAAAGTGAGGTCTTCCATTAACAAAGAAGCTGTAGAAGTCAGCAAGGCCTTCATTAATAGAGCCAGCTTCGTCATAAAAGAGGAAGCCAAGTGAAGATTCTGCCGCAATATTAGTTCCAAACGCTTTATGGCGCATGTTTATAGAAATTGAATTGAAAGCGTGACCCATTTCGTGCCAAGTAACAGTGGGGTCAGAAGCAATATAAAGTCTGGGTGAGGTGAGAACTTCACCAAGACAAATGGTTTTCCCTGCAGGATCGTAGAAGGCGTTATTTTCAACACCACAATTGGAATAACCCTTTAATAAGCCTGAAGTAAACCAAAAGGGCTTATTGGAAGCACTAAAGAGATTCGCAGGAATCGCAGATTCATAACCATAACCTTGAGCAAGACTATAACTCCACTCTAGGTAATCATGCCATTTATTGGTGATATCTTTCATGTTGCCAAAGGTTTGCACTTGAAGGAAATCTTGAGATGAAGGAGTAAAGGCCCAACGGTTCTCAGTCGCAGTAATATAATTAGATACATCACTCTCTCTCACTTCATAGCAATTCGTTACAGTGGAGCCAGAGGCTTCACAATCGCCGATGAGAAATTGATTGCTCGTAATAAAACTCTGACCAGGGTTAAGAAATTGGCCGAGATCTGCTCCGGCTTCGAGGTTTGAGTTTCCTGAAAGAATAATCGGATTATCTGTAAGGTAGCGGCCAAAGTTTGGTTCAACGCTGAAGGTATTATTTGTGGTGGCACCCCTTGCTCTTTTTCCTTTGCCGCCACCATTTGAACTAGGCACACAACTACCTACACTGATGATAAGGATCAGTACTGCACCAAAGGAGGTGAGGGTTTTGAGCAATGTTTTAGACGATTCCGTTCTCAAATAAATGCATTCCTCGCTATCTTCCTAATGCTCTATTGCATTAGGGAGTTGATTATATCCATGCCACCTTGACCAAGTTGGCCGGCATCAAAAGAATTAAGGTTAAATCCATTGCTACCATTTCGGCCTTGCTGAGCCATGCATGGGGTAGCTGCCATTCTTTCACCAATATTACCAGAGTCTGACTGGGCAACCCTTCTTTGGGCCTCTGCTAAAGCTGAAGCGGCAGACCTTGCAACACCATCAGAGGGAGCGAATACACTGGTTTTGAGTTCATTATATCTTTCAGTTTCAAACTCATTTTCTCCACCATTTGCCTCGTTAAAAGCATGGGTTAGGCGATGCGCTTGATAACCACGACAGAAGTTCCTTGCGTCGCCATCATCTCCTGTGACCCGGTTTCTGGCCTCTTCTACAACGCTTCTTATTTCTGTGTCTCCTCCGCTTTCAAGTTCGGGGAGATCATAATCACTATTTTGAAGTTCTAATATAGGAAGAATGAAACTAGCATAAAAAGGAGAAAGGCGAACCGATCCTGATAGGCTACTCGCAGGAGCCCTATTGCTAGGGTCCCTTAAGAGACCTTCAATAATAGTTCTATCTTCTCCAGAAATCGAAGGGGGAATAGAGCTTTCTGCTCTCTCTGTTAACAAAGATAAGACACTGCTGCTATCTCCGCTTTGGCAGAGATCATTCAATAAAGAAAATGCTTGTTCAGTCGAAGTTGCAGGACCGCTGTCTTCTTCGCCTTCATTATTAACACTGTTACAGTAGGCTTGAAACTCAGAAACGCTTGCGCCTATTGCTGCTCTGTTTTGAATACCTGCTCCAATTGTAGAGACATCACTGTAAAGCTCTTCTGCCATACCACAACCAGCTCCAGGATTTGTCGCCGCATTTCTAAACTTTTGACAAAACTCCATGGATTTTCCAAAAGCTTCATTCTGGGCTTCATTCGCTTGAGCGACAGCTTGGTTATAACCATTAATCGCTGCAATACACTGATTCTTGAGTTCACTCCATTTTTTGCTGTCTTTACTCATCCCACTTCTTTGTTGGGCAATATATTGTGTCATCTCTCTATCAACGGCCTTCATCTGGCCTTCTAGCATTCTTTGAAGGTCCTCGAGTTTTTTGGGAAGCTCGTTGATCATTTGATTAGGGTCTGCAATAGCGACACCTAAGCTTGGGTCAAGAATTTCTTCAGGCATTTTCACAAAGAGATCTTTGGGAACATCATAGTGAGCACCTGGAATAAATCTTCTTATAAGTTGTGCATCCGCAAAGACTTGTTGCTTAATCTGATTAAGGAAAAACTCATTTCTCGCGACAGTCGCACTGACTTGCTCATTATGAGTGGCCGCTAGAGTTTTCATTTCGGTTTCTTTATTTGTGACAACAGTGGCCACCTCACTAAAGCAGCCATTAACTTGAGTGGCACAAGTTGACCCTGCAGCGACACAGAAATTACTGTCTTGAGGATTCAAAGCTGAAAAGGAACCTTCTCCGTAAGAGCATGATTCCTGACTCGGCTCTATTCCCTCACAATTAACAACTCTGTCATAAATAGATTGTTTTAGGTCTGAAATAAAAGATTTCTCTAAGTTAAGCGCCTTTTTAAGTGCTCTCTCAGCTTGTTCGATTTTATCGTTAATACTAACATCGGCACGACTTCCTGACTCAGTTGAGAAGGTGTTGTCTTGGTCAAGCTTAGCCTCACAAAGAGCAATCTGTTGACGATATAACTCGTAAGGTGTCACACTTCCGGACCTACCAGCACTACCTTGGACCTGAATATAAATTTCACCGACACCATAATCTTGGTCTAATCTCTTAATAGCCGCTTCTTTATCTTGAATAAAGGCGTCACTTTGGAGAATATTTTGAAGAGCTGTTTTATAACTTTGGAGAGTTGTCGTTGATGGACCTCTAAGAGTTCTGTGGCGAAGCCCGTCCATAATTTGTTGTGTGCTTAGTCCTGTGTTTGTTCGACTCTTCCCTGATACACAATCGGAAACCATCTCTTTTCTAAAATACTGAGCTGAACCCTTCGAGAAGTTTTTAAAACGGTCTTGAAATTCACCGTCAAAGTCATCCATGTTAATACTAAAACCAACATCGCTTAGATCTCTTTGAATATTTTTAAAGTCTCTTTGGAAGTTACTGACTTTTGCCCCTAAGAGATTTCCCATAGAGCCGAAATCAAAAGTTTTTCCACTATCGAGCGCAACATTTCTGAGAGCTTGCCCTAGAGTGTCATTACTAGCGGCTACTGAAAGGCCATTTGCTTCGATTTCTTTTTGGATTCCATCCATTTGTGCTCTCACATCAGCAACGTAACTGGTGCGGTTATTGATAAACTTGGTGGACTTATCCCTTTCGATCTCAACAGAGTCTTTTAACCCAGTAAGGCCTTTTGATCTCGCTTCGAGTTTACCTTTTGATTGGTAAAAGGTCTGACAGGCAGGGGTGAGATCTACTAAAAGATTTGCCTTCTTATCATCTTCACTCTTTGGTGAACCATAAAGGGCGGCACGAGTTTTCTCCATGGCTTCTTGAACTTTTTGATTGCGTTGTTTGAAAGCTTGGATTTCTTTATTAACGTTCCCAATGAGAATACTTAGTCCATTAATTTTATCTTTAATTTGACCTTCAACTTTTTTCTTTTCTTCTTCAAGACATTGCACGCCTACAGGTTGAGGAGAGTTTTGACTGGTGGCCAAAAGGTTTTCAAAAAAGGATTCGTAACTTACAGAGAGCTGACGAAATGACTGAAGTTGACTGAGTCCTGCTTGATCACCAGGCGCAGGCGGCGCGGCACAAGCACCTTCTGGAAAGTCGGTGACCGCTTTAGAAACGGCACATTGGGGAAAATATTTTGAAGGAACTTTCTGTGGCTGCAGCCCTTGCATTTGCGCTTGCATTTGTTGCGCTTGCATTGCCTGCATCCGTTGCTGTTGCATTTGGCCAGTTATTCCTTGAACCATATCAAGTCCTACTTTTAATCCCTGCATTAAACCTTGTTGACCGAAAGTCATTGGGGAATAAAGTAGTCCGAGACAAGTCAGATGGACTGTTAATACTTTTAGCAATTTTGATCTTAAGCTCGACAGCATGATTTTCCTCTTCATAGCACTCTACCTTTACTTTTTCGGTCTAATTTCCACTAAAATTAAGCCTTTCGCGCTTAAATCTATTGTAATAGAGAGACCGGCAAACTCGGTCTTTGTGTGCGAAATTTCATGTTTCCTTGGCAAAAGTGCTAAATTCCGTACAATAAGAGTAGAGATTTCAATGACTTCTATGAATGAGAGGATTTCAAGGCTTAGAGGCCTTGTGCCTCATTAAATGGCCAAAAATTTGGCATAGGGACTTAAGTATTTGAACTCACGTAAGAGAGCTCCATCACGTTTGGCCAGACCCTTGGACCGATTTATGGCCTATATTGGGGATTTATCCCTTGGCTATCTGCTAGGGCATACCTTCTTATCCTTTCCAGCCTTCAGTGTTTCAGAGAAGAACTTAGGCACTGGTCTTTCTGGACTTGCTGGTCTGATTGGATTGCGTCCGGATATGCTGGCTTTTTTAATCTACTGGCTGGTCATTACTCACATGATGATTTTTGCTAACGTGATTTTATTTGGGCTAAGCCCCTTTCAGTTACTCGCAGGTTTTCGAACCTCTGGTCCTTGGTGGCTAAGCCGCATTGGCGGGGGAGCAAGAGTTTTAATTGATATGGTGATCGGTCCCTTCCTTATCTTTGAACTTCCACTCTTAAAAGGTAAGCCAACTCTTAAGGAAAAACTTACGGGCAGTCTGATTCTGAGAGGAAGTGCGGGCCAATGGCGCTTATTTCTTGTGATTCCTATTTTACTCATGATCTCCATTACTGCGCCTCTTTTTAAAGACTTTACTGTGCTCGAAAGTCTGGTGGTTAGTTTTGAAGAAGTTGATAAGGCTGAACTAGAACCAGGCGATAATTTTGCCAAGTTTAATGAGTACGCAAGCGATCGCTTTAAGCTTAAGACCTTCACCTCTTTAGATGATGGCCGCTTTAGCCTCTATCCTGACTTTGAAATTGTTAAGGTGAGAGCAAAGAGAAGGATAAGCCCCTTTCTTCTTATTTATGACCATGAGAATAAAACTGCCGGTGAACTTAAGGTGAGAAAGCGGATAGCTCTTTTAGAACTTTTAAAGCTCGGTGTAAAAGGCAATCCCTTCTTTGCTCGTAGTTTTCCTGCCTTAGCAGGAGCTATTAGCTTAGGGAGTACCAAGTTTAAAGAAAGGGATCTCTCCAAAAGCGGAGACAACTCGACACTTTTTAATCCAATGGTTAAAGAGGATATTAAGAGGCTGGTTCAAGCGAGTTTTGAATTGGGTCTTAATAATATTGTCGGCCATATTCTCACCTATGGTCCATTTCTAAGGGGTTTTATTGAAGTCCGTCAGGCGTTTTCCTCTTTGATTAAGCCAGGTGTTCCACCTGAGGTTGATATTTTGAGTATGGGTAATATGGACTTTTTGCGCTTTCGCCAGTCTTTTAGTGATGACATCCCTATTAGTAAGCAAGTGGTGGAGACTTATATACCCCTAGGCACAAATAATGCTCTCTCTATTGAACTTGCTTGGGATAAGACTCTTCAAGGGGCCTTGAGCGGCAATGTTTTTCGTAAAAGCTTTTTGGCGAGAGGAGAGTGGTTCTTTGACTATGAAAACTTCTTTACTAAGCCTCATTTGGAAGCCGGAGTAAATGCTTTCTATGCTATCGACTTGTTGAATAATAGAGTGAATAAGCAAAGAGACCAAGAGATTCTTGAAGAATTTCTTCACCGTCACTACTACCAGAGTTGTCGTCGCGCGATTATGGAGGATGACGAGCGTCTCTTTAAGGTGCTTAAAACAAATATTATGCGGCTCTCTTCAATTATGAATATAAAGAACGATATGGCAGATAAGATTAAAGAAAAAGATAAGTCTTATTCTTCTTCTTTTCTTATTCAATGGCGTGACCTATGGACATCTTTAAGGTCAAGAGACCGAAACTTTTTTAATATATAGAAATAAATTATATGGACTCTTTATCAGCTGCAATTTATGGCATCATTCAAGGATTAACAGAGTTTCTCCCTGTTAGTTCAAGTGGGCACCTTGCGCTTCTTCCACACTTTTTGGAAATTAAAGACCCAGGAGTCCTCTTTGACTTAAGTATGCACGTGGGCACGGCTTTCTCCATTATTCTTTATTTTAATAGGGATATACTATTGCTCCTTGGCCAGCTCCTTAAGATCATAAAGACTAGGAACCTAAAGCTTAACGAAGGCCAGTATGTTCTCAACATGCTCTTTAGCACCGGGATCTCTTTTATTTTTGTTCTTCTTTTAAAAGGCTTTAGTGAAGCCTATGCAAGAGCTCCACAGTATATCGCTCTTAATTTATTTATTTTCGGTATTCTTATGTGGGCAGCGGATTACTTCACTAAGAATTTCTCCACGGGTAAGATGGAGAAAAGTGCGCTTAAGGAAGCTGGTTTGATTGGCTTTTTTCAAGCCTTAGCGATCTTCCCAGGAGTCAGCCGTAGTGGTGCCACCTTAACCATTTCTCGCTTTTTGGGGCTCGGGCGTGAAGAGGCGACACGCTATTCCTTTCTCCTCAGTCTGCCCATCATTTTAGCAGGCTTCTTTTACAAGTTGCCTAAAATGTTTAATGGGGAAAATTCATTTGATCTGGGGTTGTGCCTAATTGGAATGTTTATTTCTTTTGTCACGGGTCTGATAACCATTCATTTCTTTTTAAAAATCATCAAGAAAGTAGGGTTTGGAATCTTTGCTCTTTATAGAGTCATTCTGTCCGGTGCGATCTACTGGTATCTGATTAAATAAATTAAAAGCTTCCGCAATCAATGGTGCCTGGCAGAGGGTTTTCAAGTTCAGGGTCAGCACAGTAAATATGGTCATTCCATTTTAGGCCTCTATCAAAGAGGTCAGCGAGTCCACTAAAGTTATTGGCCTCATCACTACCATCAATAAATCTCTGCTTCTGCTTATTATTAGTTTCATGACCACGTGTTTTGAGATTACTTAAAACGATTCCTTCAACAAGTGAATTGGACTCACAGAGCTTCTTGGCACAGGCAAGGCGAATAGTATCAAAAGGGCTTACAAGGTAACCCGTATCAGCATTAAAAGCGCCCGGAACCTCATCTTTGGCCTCAGAGCTAACATACTTATTAAGATATACGGATATGTCGGTATAGGCTGGTAATTGGCACAGCCCATTGTCTGGGCTGATATAGCCTGTACAGCAAATATTGGGATCCGCATCTGTGCCAACATTTGTTCCAGCAGGAAGACAACAATTGAGATCATCTGAACTAAAAATCTTTTTGATATTATCATCATCGAAGTTGCTCATATCATTTGCGCTTAGATAGTTGAGAGCACCATCTAAGTACTCTGGTATGGCACCTGTCGTGATAATTTCAGCAGGTAAGGTGCCCGCAGCCGCAAGACTTCCTTGGTCTTCTGGATCTACTGTACATGTTATATTTGAGTGACTCGAATCGGGAATATAGATTTGAGGAACTCCCGTCAGTTCTAATTTACCCATCCATTCAAGTATTGGTGTTGCTTCGGTTAGAGTGACGTTCTTCGCACGACAGTTGGGATCATCTGGCTCTGTTGTATGCTCACAAGTAAAGCCAATGTAAGAGGCACCCGGATCTTGACCACAGTCTCCTGCTAAACACTGAGCATAGTTATAGCAGCGAAAAGTTTCCTTTGGTATTTGTTGTAATTTGGCCGGACCCCATGCATGGCCGCCACCATTTTCTTCTCTATCAAAATTCCGAATCCAGTGACCAGAGCAACAGGTACGAGAGGCCATTTGTTCTAAGGTATTAAACTGGCGATCAAGAAGTGCAGTAGGGTCACCACATGATGTTGAACAAGAATCCGCTCGCACAGAGCGTAGCGGAGGATAAGTCACACTAGACTCTTGTAAACGGTCCCAAATGGTGGAGAGTCTAGAGTTACGGGTCTGTGAATTGATACTTGCTGAAAGGCCAGGAATTTGGTCGTAGTCGATATCTTTACCAGAGTCACCATCGCCATCTGTAAGTGATGTGCCCACAGTTATATTAAGACCTGTTTCTCTACAGCATCTATTATTTCCAAGTTCAAAGTCCTCATCAGCAGGTGTTTTATCTTGAGAACAAATAAGCTCTTCTTGCCAAAATTTCACTTCATAGCGATTAAGAAGATCCGTAACATTAGGGTCATCAACATTTAAGCTACTAAGCTGATCTGATATAAATGGATTTGGGGCACAGTCTAGGGCAGAAAAACAGGTTGACCCTGGCGCTCTTAAGCAACGACTCTCTTGATAGTTAACTTCTTCTATAAATTCTTCTTCAAACTTTTTCACAAAGTCATTGCCCGTAAGAACTGGAGACTCAAAGAGTGCCAAACTATTTGTACTTAAGGCTTGCCGTGCGGCTAGGTTAGTGACCGAGGAGTCACTTAATAGAGTTCCGGCAAAAACAGATTGTTTAGAAAGGTAATTTCCATTGGTATCAAAGATAGAACAGCGAGAAAGGTAATCTGCTTGCGAACCAGCAATTCCTAAAGTTAGATCTGGAGTAACACCAATGCCACTAATCTGATCTCCAAGGGAATCGCTTGTTGGTTTGTTACTATGATTGCTATTAAAGGTATCATCGTTATTATCTCTTCCTGGAATACACATGGCAGTGACATTATTGGTGGAGAAGTTAGATTGAGCATCAGTAGGGATGGAGTCTGTTCCATTCCATGCATAAGGCCTTCCAAGAACTCTTGTCCCCAAGCCTACAACATCATGATCGTCCTCATCGACAAACTCACTTGCATTTTGTACTTTGGCGGATTTCCCATAACGAGAAACTTTATTGTTGAAGCTATTAATGGCAACACCCTCAATGAAGGGCTGACAAAAGTGGTTATTGGCACAAGCATGAAGTCCTGGCTGTGGTGTGCCAGTGTAAGTGCTCGCGGTATCTGCGGTTGTATAGTCTTGAATACAAGCTGCGCCTCGACCCCGATAAACACAGCGTCTTGAGCTTCCTGAGGTGGCCTTGACAAGAGAGCGCAAATTTAGAAGGTCTGCGACCCCTGGTACTTCTAGGGCATTCACATCGAATCTCGGCCAGTTGGTTGTTATAGAGGCCACGGATTCACACACATAGTCCCAACCAAGTTGAGATGCACAGTCTGAATCAGTCTCACACACATGGGCCTTTTGGCATTCAGCGCCGTCAGAATCAAAATCATTATCCACCACGGCGCCTGTACCTGAAACAGTGGAGCTGTCTTGGACAGTAATACTGAAAGTTGTGTTATCCGTAAGGTCACCAAAATAGCTATTGATAGCAAGAAAGAGCTTACTACTACGAGCTTGTATTCTTCTTTGATTACCGATAGAAAACCATAGTACTCCATCGAATGAGCCAATAACTGAACCATAGTCAAAACCATACCAGTCGCGGTTATAACCATTAGCAAAAGAGAAGTGTTGAGCAGCGAGACGCTTTGTTCTCTGGTCTTGACGACTTGAATTCGCAATATGAGTCCAAGGAATCATGGTCGCGGGGATGAAGCATGCTCTACCAAAGAGCAGGTCATCTTTACGATATATCTTTGTCGCTTGAGGGTCATTCACTTCCAGGTCTGGTGTATATCCACCGCCGTTAGAGAGGAAGTTTTGAGGAAACATTCTTACTAAAGAGCTGTAATAGTCTGTACCGCAGAAGAAGCAAGTAGAAAATGAGCCCGAGTTCACAAAGACATCATAGGTCTTTCCTGAAACAACACGAACTTCCCTTGCAGGAACAGCGGAGTTTGATTGCTTATTAAAAGTGCCATAGATTTCATTAAAGCCAACATAGGTGTCAACATTATTAGGACGTAGAAGATCGTTATTGGTGTATTTGAACTCATTACCTTCTTGTTCGCCCTCTGCTGTTTGAAGATCATCTTGGTAAACGCCATCTTTATTAAAAAAGCGGTGAGGTACAGTTTTAGCACTGATGAGAACGGTTTGCTGCAAAGGAGGTGGTGGTAAGTCCGGTTGTGGATAGGAGCATTCATAATTAAGGATATTTTGACTATCGTCTAAGACAGGCTTTAGGCTGCAATCTAAGGTTCCACAGTCACACATCGTTTGAATTTCTGCTTTGGCCTCACCTTTCTTTTGAAGAACGTTGGGGTAGTTAAGTAGGCTAACAAAGAAGGTTATTTTGACTTCTTGAGTATCAAAAACAGCTAGGTTACTACCTGCAAATTCAATTCTTGCTGGAGAGGTCTGTATAAGATTCCAGTCAGAGAATTGCAGCTTAGAAGCCTCATCGACGTCTACGCTAATGGTTTTATTGGTATCTGCATAATAAGGAAGGAGAAAATTATTACTAGCAGGAAAGTGGTCTGTAATTTTACCTAGGTTTTCCCCTTGCACATATATTTTATAGCACTTCGCAAGAAAGTTATTTACCTTTTTACAAGAGCCATCAACTCTATATTGAATCTTTAATGTATCATTAGGAGCAGAGGACTTTGGACCCTGGGTAACATTGATTACCTGAGTGTCATCAAGGTTGTCATTTCCTGTTCCGTTGCCACCTGGTCCAATTGTCATTCCTTGAATAATAGATCCATTTTCAAATAATATCTCTCCAGCATAAACAACTTTAAAAAGCGAATGGCGTGAGAGAGTACTTGTGCCTGAGTAATTTTCATTAAAGTTTCGATCATCGGCCAAGGTCTCGAATTGGTTTGAGCCAGTATTTGTGATTGTGCTTTGGACATCTTCATACTCAACTGTACAGATAGACATCTCTCCTTCTTGAGGTGTCGTGCAATTATAAAGTTCCTCTAGTCTTCTCAAGCGCTCTGCTGCTTCTACGGCAGGGTCAGGTAGGGGAGTTGGGGATGGGTCAACGGGAATATTAGTGCCACAAATATGAAAAAACTCTGGGTAACTAAGAAGAGCATTGGGGTTTTGTTGAATATCGATAAGCGCTTGGAGAAACTCATCAGATGTTTGATCTACATTTGACTTCACTTGCTTGTCTTTTACACATTGACCATTACTACAACAGTCAAAGCCTTTGCCAATACATTCAGCGGAAGAGTTACAAGTTAAATTACTGGGAAGATCAACAGTTCCTTGAGTTCTAATTTCAAAGCGTAAATTGACAAGCTCTATTAAATCAATACTACTTCCTCCTTGAGTAATAATATCAAGAGGGTCACTGACAAGAGTACTAAGTGAACAATTGGGGCAAACAGAATCAAGGCCGAAGGCAAGGCTTGTCCCCGGATAGCTGCCACCCAGAGTGGTAATGACACCAGGTTGCTGACAAAATGTTGCATTATTAGAACTACCAGCAGGTTCAAGAAGAAAATAATATTCCTGAGTATTCGTAGAAAAATTAAAAAAGAATCGAGGGTAAGCAGCGAGTACTAAAACTTTATTGACAGAGTTTGCTGTGTAGGGAACGGCTAAGCACTGCACGGTATTCTTATTAGAGAGTTTAATAAATTGATCAACCTGACCACCTCTTAGATATAGGGAAGTGTTAAAGTCTCCAGGGAGATTGAGAGTGGTACTTGTTGACTCAGAGCCATTTTGTAAAAAATTTGCGCTGCCATTAAAAGTCGGGGCATCAGGAGTTTTATTTGAGTCATCTGTTGTCGTGGCACCACTTGAAGACTTTCTTTTTCCGCCACTAGAGCTTTGACCAACACAACTGAAACTTAGTACGGGAATAATTATCAAGAGCGTGATAAGACGTAGAAAATCCCGTCCCTTTTCGAGAGAGCTAAGCTTTAGTAATGTCTTGATAAATTGTCTATTCAACTGATTTCACCTCAATACCTTATCGGAGGGCCATCAAGGCCTTAAAAGTTAATAAGGCTCACTCCGTAACAGGGGAAATCCTTTCCGCCGCTCTTATATATAGTCTGCTCTTATTCTACTGCGCAGCTCTCTTGGCGCTCCTGCTTATCTACTTAAGTAGCTAAAATTGCTGATAAAGTTGATTCTCAAGTTGTCTAAGCTAGGGAAATTCCCGCCAAGTAAAACAGGCAAGAATGACCAAAGTTAAATAAATCATCACGTATCGCTTTGTTTTCCTCGTCGGCCCGACGATGGGAGGTAAGACTCAACAATGAAAAGAAGGCATTTATGAGACCATTTTTTATCCTGCTATCTATTGCCCTTGGCTTCAATATCAATCCTTTGGTCATGGCCCAAAGTGCTGGTAAAGACATGCAAGGTTTGATTCAACAGTTTAAATTAAGTAAAAAAGAAATTGCTCAAATGATTGAACTTTTACTTAAAAGTGGAAAAATAAGTGAAAATGAAGCAAGCGCTTCTCTCGATCAACTATCAAATATGAGTGATGAAGAGATTAAAAGTCTCTCTATGGAAGCTTTTACAAATGTTCACTCTGGGAAACCTATTTTTGCCGATGAGAAAGCCTCTATAAAAGGGCAAGAGAAAAATGAGAAAAGCCCTGAAGTCACTAGTGATGGTCCTTCTCGTATTCCTGCTTCAAATTTCTTTGGGAGTGAAGAGAATGATAGCGAAGTAAGTGACTTTGAAAGAAAACGACTCAAAGAGGCTCAAAATAAAATCAAAAATACTTTTGATATTAAAAAGTATCAATAAGTTTTAATAACCCAAACAGTGCAATTTCAGAAAAACGTCTTTTGAGATGGTCTCTACTGCCATACATTTGATAGCGTTTAGAACGACTCTCTTTTGAAGATGCTTGTCCAATACAAATCGTTCCCACAGGCTTTTCCTCACTGCCACCTCCTGGTCCTGCAATTCCAGTAAGACTTACGGCTAAATCCACTGATAATGCTTCTCTTGCACCCTTGGCCATTTGTTGTGCGACCTGCTCACTGACTGCTCCAAATTCTTTAAGGCTATCACTTGATACTTTGAGTATATTTTCTTTTGCCTCATTGGCATAAGTAACGAGACTGCCTTTAAAGACAGAAGAGCTGCCCATGACATTTGTTATACGATGGCCGACAAGCCCTCCTGTACAAGACTCTGCAAAGCCAAAGGTTAAACCTTTCTCTTGGGCCCTCTTTACAACAGCTTCTTCTATCAGGGCCGGTCCGACACTCCATAAGTGAGGCGCAAGTGGACTTTTGATAAGTAATTCTTCCCACTTCTTCTCTTCTCTAATTAAGTCTTGTTTGGTCCCTTTGAAAGTGACAACAATATCAACGCCCATGACTTGAGGAAGAGAGCTGACTTTTCCCACCTCTTCAAGTTCATTCCAGAGATTAGGCATAAGTTCAAAGAAAATAATTTCTTCAGGTATTGAATGGGTTTTGAAAATAAGGTTTTGATCAGTGATTCTCGGTAACTTAAAATTTCGCGCTAAGATCTCAGGCATTGGACCTTCAATCATGGCCATCAGTTCTCTTGGAACTCCTGGAGTTGCCAGTAAAACTTTATTTGAACTTTCCCAAATGAGTCCTGGGGCCAATCCTTTCGGATTAGAAAAGACGCCTAGATTCTTTGGAAGCATGTGGTAGTGATTTGTGGTTGGACTCCAAACTTTATTTATTCTCTGATAGTGACTCGTCACAAGCTCGCGCGCTTCCACGGATTCCGACAGGGTTCCGCCTGGGCCATTAATAAAAAGGTCAAAAACTTGTTTCGTAATGTCATCTTTTGTGGGGCCTAGCCCTCCCGTAGTAATGACCAGATCACTGTCTTCCCAGGCGCTTTTTAACAGGGGCAGAAGCTCATCTTCTTTGTCTCGAGTGAGGATAACCCGACTGAGATGAAAACCCGTACTTTCTAGCCAGCGGGCCAGGGGCGCTGTATTCGCATCACTTATTCTGCCAGAGAGGAGTTCGTCTCCGATAACGATTATTTGAGCCTTCATATCGATTAAAATCCTTTAATTTTCACTATATATCCTATGTAAATAGGGAAGAGGTGATTGCCAAGGGCCAGAGGCCCAGATTATTGTACGCACATGTCTAGAAAGCTGCAATTTACTCTCGATTTTAGAGAAGATTTAGATGATTTTTTAAGTACAAATCACCCTGAAGTTGTGGATTACCGCATCAGTTCTGAGAGCCTAGATGCGCGAAAAGCCAATCTAGGCCGTAGCCCAAAGATTCACTACAATTTAACCGTTGTTCATCAAGGCGAAACCTTTGAGAAAGAGGTCAATGATTTTCCTAACCTTGGGCCATTACCGCAGAATCCACTAATCATCGGAGCAGGGCCCGCTGGTCTTTTTGCTGCTCTTCGCTTTTTGGAATATGGCATTCCTACCACCATCATAGAAAGAGGTGAGCGAGCTCACAAGAGAATGATCCATATTAGTAAGTATTGGCGTAAGGGACAATTAGATGGCGACAATAATGTTTGCTTTGGTGAAGGAGGCGCTGGTCTCTTTAGTGATGGAAAACTGATCACTCGAATCAAGTCAACATTCGTTCAATACGTCATGGATCTCTTTGTCGACTTTGGTGCCCCACCAGAGACAGCTTGGGTTTCCAACCCTCACCTAGGTTCCAATAAAATTCGCCAATTGATTGGTAAAATGACAGAGAAGCTTTTAAAAAATGGTCACACTATTCATTATAATTCCCGAGTAGAAGAACTTCTCTTTTCAGATGATAAGAAGAAAGTCATTGGTGTTCTTCTTAACAATGGCGACAAAATACTAAGTGATCACGTTATTTTGGCGACGGGACACTCTTCCAGAGAAGTTTACGAAAACCTCAAAGTAAATGAAGTGGCCATGAAGCCAAAAGACTTTGCTGTCGGTGTTCGCATTGAACATCCTCGTGAACTCATTGATAGTATCCAACACGGAGACTTTGCCGGAAAGGAATTAGGAGCTGCTCGCTACCGCCTTTCTTGGGAAGACTCAGAGACATTAAAAGGCTCCTATAGTTTCTGTATGTGTCCTGGTGGTTATGTTCTCAGTAGTGGAACGGATAGAGATGGAATTGTCGTCAATGGTATGAGTAACTATGCTAGAAACTCAAGATGGTCTAATGCAGCTTTGGTTGTCTCAGTGGCAGCAGGTACAGACTTTGAAACTGACGATGTTCTTGGAGGACTTGAATTCCAACATTCTATTGAAAATAAGGCCTATGAATACTCACGGCAACACGCCAGTGGGCGAGAGGTACCTGCTCAAAGAGTATCTGACTTTCTTGCTGGAAAAAAATCTGTCGATTTACCCAAAACATCTTGTCCTTCTGGTCTTGTGGCCAGTGACCTAAGAGAAATCCTTCCTCCCTTTGTTGTTGGCCATTTAGAAAAAGCGCTAAAAGTTTTCGACCAAAGAATGGCTGGCTTTGTGAGTGAAAATGCACTTCTTCTCGCACCGGAAACCAGAACATCCGCACCCGTGACCATTATTAGAGACAAACAGTCCTTACTCTCTACCAGCCACGTTGGCCTCTACCCTTGTGGAGAAGGAGCTGGTTACGCTGGAGGAATCACTTCAGCTGCAGTGGATGGGATTAAAGTTGCTGAGTCCATCATTTCTCAATCTTTTGTTAGATAAAATAGCTAAAACTTTTTAAAGCAATCGCTTTAACCGAAATACTCCAAAAATTCATTTATATATTGCTAGATATAAAGAAAATCATATCTAATAAAGTGTAATATATAGGCTTTAGAATTAAATTAATTTGCACTCATACTAAATAGGGAAAAAATATAATGGTCATGAAAAGAAAAAAACTTGGTGGAGGAATAACATTAATTGGTTTCTTTGCCCTAGCTTTTGGCTCAATGATTGGAGTGGGGTGGGTTACAGGAATAGGAAGTTGGTTTTCCTCAGCTGGGCCATTAGGCGCGGTCATTGCTTTTGCTTTAGCTGGTACCTTCATGTCTCTTATAGGTCTTTGCTATGCCGAGGTTACGGCGATGATACCTGTTGCAGGAGGAGAGGTTGGACCTCCCCACCAAAAGTGGACAGTTTTCTTAGCGTAGTATAACTACTATCTAGGAGATTTAGATGACGAAGAAAAAGAACGTTTACACTGCTGAATTTAAGGCAGAAGCTGTTAAAATGA
>Ga0136600_1000550_pt1 | contig 19974 bp, 25 predicted proteins | sample AntRauMFilla2698_FD_104634 | JGI IMG/M metagenome (GOLD analysis project Ga0136600, IMG submission 104634) | Saline lake microbial communities from Rauer Islands, Antarctica - Metagenome Filla 2 #698 | ecosystem: Environmental > Aquatic > Non-marine Saline and Alkaline > Saline | place...
AGCATAGAGAGCATCTGCGTATAGTGGCGGAAATGTCGAAACCCCGAAGCGGAAGCTTCCGCCTTGTACTGGCATCGAGCCTACGGGAACCACATCAAGGAATTTGGCAGAGGAAGTTTTGTCTAGTTCGGCCTGCGGCCCGTGCGATGGCGCGTTGTCTTTCTCGCGAAGACCGACAACCTCCAACACGGCATACTCAGCCTGCATCGGAACCATGATATAGGAACCGAGCGTTGCGACATAGTGAATGTCATCAAAGCCTACGATCGTGAAGTTATCGCTGCCGCCATGCATTTCGACAATGAGACGGTCAGCGGAAACGCTTACAATTTTACCTATTGCGCGGCTCGCATCATCCCTCGCCATCATCGGTGTCCTGTTTCTTGGCGAGAAGCGTTTGCAATGCCTTTTCAATCGTCTGATTTATTTTTTGATCGGCAGTTGTCGGCATAAGTTGATTGACGATCCTGCGCCCTGCTTCATCTTTGTTCAGGGAACGCTGGAGCGATCGCATAGACGATGATCGCAAAACTAAATATATTGATGATTTTCTTTTAGATTTTCAAAATATTTATCAATTAAATCACGACACTTTAACGTCAGCACTATTTATCTATGTGTTCGATCAAATTAACGCAGAAAGAGCTGCAGTTCCATCTAACTCTTGGAGTAGAAATGATCTTCTTAGCTTTCTTGAGAATATACCTACAGGGTTAAAAAGATGGACATGGGAAGAAAAAGCAAAAACTAAGAATTCAACAGCAGTACAGTGGAAAATAGAAAATGAATATCACGTTCAAAATCTGCTTTATATTCTCCTTGCTCCCATATTTCTGGATATTGCAGATGAGGTAAATCAAAGTCCCGTTGGCCATAAAAATCCGCGCATAGACTTGCATTTGCCTTCTATCAAGACTGTTATTGAAGTAAAGTACAGAAAAGACACCAAGAAGACATTTCAAGCGCTCACAGACGAAATTGCAAAGGCGGCAACATTATATCGGTCTGATCCAAAATTTAAGGACTGCACTTTAATTGCTTTTTTATGGGATCATACGAGATCTACTCAAGAGCACTCAAAATTTAAAGAGGGCATCCTTAAACTTGACGGAATCGATGGCTGTGTTGTTGTTTGTTCACCATCTGTAATGCAATAATATGGCATATAATAAACAGTAAAAAGAAAGACTACACATGGAAAAAATATTAGGTGAGCTTATTCGCTTATAGATTGCGATGTATAATGAACATCTCATTAAATTATGTATAAACAGGCTGTTTTCATTGTGCAGAGGCTGATAAACATAGTAGGCAGGGCTTACTATTCCTCTATATTTTGAAACGGCAATAGATCCTTGCCATGCTTTCATTTTATTTGTAACAAGCCATTCTTTATCAACTAACTGATAAGAAGATAAATCTTCTGACTCAACGTTTCTATTATCGTCCCTAGATGACTTAGGTATTACCCCATAGTCTCTGTAAACAGAAAGTAATTCCTCCTCACTAAAGCCTGTGAACTTTACTTTCTTGTATAAACTCCAAAAAGGCACTACACGCCAATGAGTTGGCACTTGTTCCCTAATAATATTGTAAAGATCTTTCATGCTGCCATTACCTCTAGTTTCTTTGAAAGCTCTGATATAAGCTCTTTTATATCCTTGTTGATGTCTTTGAGGTTTCGGTGTGGAGTATAAGGTTTGAAATATCTATTGAAATTAATTTCATATCCTAGTCGCCCAACACCACCATCTTCATGATCAGTATGGTTTTCATCAACCCATGCATCTGGCGCAAACGGCTTAACTTCATTTTCAAAGTATTCAGCCCAATCCTCTTTGAGTGGTACAAGTTCATAATCGCGCAAATCACTGTCGGCCTCTATTGTGCCATTACTTTTTTTACAAACATCAGCTGTTTCGTCCTTTTCAGATAAAGCTGAAGGGATGGCTTTTTTAAGGGGCGCTGGAATGTTAAAATCAAGCGGGTTGAGTGCTTTTTTCAAGGCTTTCTCAAAGGCATCACGGTTTTTAAATAGTTCCGTTGGCACATCCGTTGAAAGAGCCTCAAGCAGAGCGGTTTGTTCTTCATCAGATAGTCTGATAAATGCTTTTTCCGTTTTCAAAAGCTCTAAGCGTTCAGCATTAAATTGAAAGTTTAGTTTTAAGGGGCGCTCAACACGGACTTCACGGTAAGCAAAATCGGCAATATCAAAAATCTTTGAATATTCACCCCAGCCAGAGTTACCATTAAGCATTTCACTATAAACTTTTACAATTTGTTGTCTTGCAGTCTGTGATATCTCTCTATTCTTTTGCCCCAAATTTCTTCTTAATGGCGTCCAAAAACTTTCGCCGCTAGCATCAATCAGTTGTACCTTGCCAAGACGCTGATCTTGCTTGCGGTTGGTCAGCATCCATACATATGTTTGAATATCAGTGTTGTAGAATAGGTTTGTTGGTAGCGCGATAATGGCCTCGACCCAATCATTTTCCAACATCCAACGACGTATTTCACTCTCGCCAGAATTTGCACCGCCGGTAAAGAGAGGCGAGCCGTTCATAACAATACCAATGCGAGAGCCAGCCTCATCATCACGCATTTTTGCAATCATGTGCTGCAGGAATAGTAATTGACCATCTGATACGCGCGGCAGGCCCGCACCAAAGCGACCGTCAGCGCCCAACTCTTTAGCCTCCTCAATAATCGGATCTTTGTACTTCTTCCAATCGACACCATATGGCGGGTTCGAAAGCATATAATGGAATTTCTTATCCTTGTGCGCATCCTCGGTCAGTGTGTTGCCATAGGCAATCTGCTCTGGGTTATGGCCTGTCACCAGCATGTCTGATTTACAAATACCAAAGGACTCGCCGTTTAATTCTTGCCCGTAAAGTTCAACACGGATTTTTTCGTTATGCGCAACCATCGCCTCCTCTGTAAGGGCAAGCATGCCGCCTGTGCCGCAGGCAGGATCGTAAACTGTACGAATAATCCCTGTGCCAGTCAGCGCCTCAACATCATTGATCAGCAATAGATCGACAATTAAGCGAATTACTTCACGCGGGGTAAAATGCTCCCCAGCCGTTTCATTGGATATTTCAGAGAACTTGCGGATCAGATCTTCGAAGAGATAACCCATCTCAATATTTGAAACTTTGTCGGGGTGCAAATCAATCTGAGAGAACTTTTCAAACACCTGCCATAGAATGCCACCGTCTTTAAGGCGTTTTAGCTGGTCTGTGAAAAGGAATTTATCAAGGAAAATATCGCGGATGCTGGTGTTAAAATTTGTGATGTAATCCAATAGGTTTTTATGAACATCGCCTGCATCCTGAGAGCGGATTTTTTGGAAGGTGAGCTTACTCACGTTATAAAGCTTTAATCCGTTACCAACGGCGCTAAAAAGCATCATGTCCTTTGTATGATCATCTACACCTTCTGGGAGAGCAGCATAAGCGCTGATTACAGCATCCTTTGATGATTCAAGGATGCAATCCAAGCGTCTTAAAACAACAAATGGCAGCACGACCTTGCCGTATTCAGATTGCTTAAAATCACCGCGCAAAATCTCTGCAATCGACCATGCGAGCGAGCTAAGGCTTTGTACTTTTGCTGTTGTCATTATTCTTCCCCTGTTTCTTCTGTCTTACCTTCGGTTTGCTGCTTTATCCAGCTATCTATATCAGCTTTTCTAAAGCGCCAGCTCGCGCCAACCTTAAATGCGGGCAATTTGCCCTCCAGCGTAAGGCGGTAAGTCGTTTTTTCTTTTAGCTTGAGGTACGAAGACACCTCTTTAATCGTCATAATATCGCTGTCCATGTCATTCCCACTATTTATGTTTGAATGTATCTGCATGAGAAAATACTGGAAAACATGAGAATTATCAAGTAGATTGTGACTCAATACTAAAACTGCTTCAAAATCCATTGGTGTAAGAAATAGCCGCCCGCTAATAGCACCATTCCCAATGCCCAGGTAGGCCAAAATCCCAAATTGAACTTGTCAGTAAAAAAGAATGGCAGAAAGAACAGCCATGAGATAGGTACGGCAAAGATAATACTTCGTGCGTACTGCGCAGTATTACCAGCATCGCCATGTTGTGTGTAGGCAAAGGCAAGTGCCATAATTGAAACGAGTGGCAGGGCTGTTAAAAACCCTGCCAGCTCTGGCCTTTTACCAGATAACCAAGACGCGAAAATAATCACAAATGCGGCTATGCCAGCCTTTAGTGCGGTAAAAAGCATTTGAGTATTTCCTTTTCTTAATGTGTATGACTGTGACCACCAGAAGGGTCGCCCCCTGACATTACCATTACAAAGATAATGATGGCGATAACAATAACGCCAGCACCGATTAGGATTTTAGGGTCTTTAAGTTTTTTCATTTTATAGTCCTTTCATTTTAAGTTTAGTAGCGTTTGATCGATGAATATTCACCGTTGGTTTTCAGAGTGATGGTCAGAGGCTCTTTCGTGCGATTGCGCCAGAACCATCCATGAGAACCATTAAATGCCGCAATCAAAGTGCCTTCACTTTTGACATCAGAGCCTTTGCTGTAATTGTGGTAATCAATGTCCAGCTCTTTGGAGTCAGCGTGAACATCAAAATTGGCCTTGCCGCCATTGGTTTCCCAGACGTAATTGACCTTTGCACCTTTTAGCAAAACGACCTTGATTTCCGTGCCTTCGTCCGGCGCAAGAGTGACACTCATTTCATGGTTTTGGGCAACGACATTCTCCGCAACGGTTTGCGGGGCTGGCGGCGCATCCTCAACCTCAATAACGGCTTCGACAATTTGCGTGTCTTTGGCGGCATCCGCCGCCGCTTCTTCCGCAAGAGAGACTTTGATTTCACCCATGCGTTTTAAACCAATGGCGTTACCAACACCTGTCGGGTCAATGCCGTATTCAGATGGCATGACCACAGTGACCAGTAATACGCCAGCCGCTATCGCCGCTAGTATGGTTGATTTGATGAGTTTTACAGTGGACGGTACTTCTCTGTCCGATGGTATATTTGAATTAAACATTATGTTTTTTCCTTTTTAAGTTTTGTCAGTTTGAATTTATTGAGCGAAATAGCCTGTGATCTGGTATCCCATAAGCAGGAAACCCAGCATCATCATAAAGGCGTTCGCCTTATAAGCGTGGTGCAGGAAACTGCCAGATTTTCGCCAATAAGTAATCGCAATCAGGATAACGGAAAGCGCTAAAATCTGTCCCAATTCCACACCGATATTGAAGAAAATTAGATTGGCCAGCAATCCATCGGGTGATAATTCGTAGTCCAGAATTTTTGTTGCCAGACCAAAACCGTGAATGAGACCAAATAAGAAGGTCGCTATCTTGGTATTGGGCTGAACCCCGAACCAGCGTTGATACGCCCCCATATTGTCCAATGCCTTATAAACGACAGAAAAGCCGATAATGGCATCAATAATGTATGAGCTGATGCTGATTTCCATGAGCACGCCTGAAAGCAATGTCACCACATGACCAACCGCAAAAAGGCTGACATAAATTGTGACGTCTTTCATCCGGTAGAGGAAAAAAATCACTCCAAGCAGGAATAACAAATGATCATAGCCGGTCATCATGTGTTTAGCCCCAAGATAGATAAAGGGGATGGGGTGAATACCCACGGTTTCTTGAATATAGCCTTTATCGCCTTGCGTCACGCCATGCGCCCACGCATCGGGAATAATACCAAACAGAGCCACCAACATCATTGCCAGCCCCATTACAGCGAACAGGCGCTCTTTACCTGTCATAGATTGAAAAAAATTAATCATTTAGAGTGTCTCCATTTTATAGAGTGTTGTATTTAGAAAATTGGAAAAAGGCGTACGAATTAAATGTATCCGCCGCATGGCAGACACAAAAATACGCTCTGGGATTAATTTCTAAATCCGTAGACGCTGCGTGGAGAGATAAAGGGGAGTGTTTTCGGGCTTAAGCCTTCGCCAATCGGGTGGCGCTCGGCTTTGCACAGAAGCCAGTTCGTAACGGTGAGAAGGTTCAATAACCGCAACCGCCAGAAAATCAATGTCGTGTGTATCAGGTGCAGGAGCTTTCAGGGCAACCTGATCGGGGTTTTGCAAATCAACATGCAGATAATCGCTGAAATATGTGATGGCATCAAAACTAATGGGATGATGGTTACTTGCTTGTGTTTCCGCATCTCTATGGTCATGTCCTTCATGCCCATGGCCATGATCTTTTGCGCTATGATGCGTTGCTTGATGATCGTGAAGAGCATGCACAGCCCCATGCGGCATCCACGGCGTAAACGCCGGAAGGATAATAAGGAGAGCTAAAACTGCATATGTTATTTTTTTCATGCCTTTTAAAAGTACAGGCTTCTCTAGATTCTGCAAGTGGATACAATACATTTCCGCTTTTTGTAACCATATAGACTTTTACAGCGAAAGAGGTATATTGGAGTAATAATGAAACAGGCTATATTTACTTTTTTAATCGCGCTTATGATCATGCCTTCGCTGGCATGTGCTATGCCTGTTTGCGCGGATGACACGCCTGCTGAGGTTTCGTCTGCCCAGCCATGTGCGGGGCATCATTCTGAAAACAATCAAACCGATTCATCTTCGGATCGTCAGGTCAATCTACTGCTTGATTGTATGGGTGTTGATTTACAAACTGCTGATGCAGTCTCGTTTAATACGCCCGATTTAAAAACATCTTATATCGCTTTCCCATTTATCAATGAAACGCTTAACGTCCAGTTTTTGAATGCCAAGACGCAATCAATACGTGGGCCACCGTATAGGACAAGCTTTCTCGAACCTCAACGTCCCATCTTCCTGACCACACAGAGATTCCGCATATAGAAATTCTGCGCTTTTACTTTACTTAGTGCAGACCATTTTTATATGAGGAATCAAAACAATGAAATTCAAACTTATTATGCTATTCGGGCTTTTGCTCATAGCGTTGCCTATACAGGCGAAGGCTGGCGAATATAGCCTTGTGATTGACCGTGAGCCTGTCAATATTACAGGCAAAACCGTCAATAAAATCACCGTAAACGGAACCATCCCTGGGCCGACATTGCGCTTTACGGACGGCGAAGACGTTACCATTCACGTCACCAATAAATTAAAAGAAGACAGCTCGGTGCATTGGCACGGCTTACTTTTGCCTGGTGAAATGGATGGTGTACCAGGTCTTAACGGCTTCCCTGGCATTAAGCCTGGCGAAACTTTTACCTATAACTTCAAAATCCGGCAGGATGGCACCTATTGGTATCACGCGCATAGCATGGGGCAAGAACAAGACGGGCATTATGGCTCGATTGTGATTGCGCCCAAAGGCCGTGATCCTGTGCAAGCTGACCGTGATTATGTGGTGTTGTTATCGGATTTTCATGATGAGGACAGCGATGAGATCATGGCAAACCTTAAAATGAATTCTGAATATTATCAGTATGACCGCCGTACCGTGGGTGATTTCTTTTCCGATGTAAAAAAGAAGGGTTTTGGCAAAGCGTGGGATTCTGCCACCGATTGGGGGCAGATGCGCATGTTGCCAACCGATTTATCGGATGTGACCAATTACACATTTCTGATAAACGGTAAAACGCCGGATCAAAACTGGACGGGCATATTCAAACAAGGTGAGCGCGTGCGATTGCGCTTTATTAATGCGTCTGCCATGTCGTTTTATGATGTGCGAATACCGGGTCTTAAAATGGAAGTTGTTTCCTCGGACGGGCAAAATATTGAGCCTGTCCCCGTTGATGAATTTCGTTTTGGTGTGGCTGAAACCTATGACGTGATTGTCACCCCGCAGGATGATCGTGCTTACAGCATTGTTGCCGAAGCGATTGATCGCACAGGGTTTGCCGTTGGGACACTCGCAACGCGCGATGGTGAGCGTGGCCCAATGCCGAAACAGCGTCCTAGAAGCCTTTTAACGATGGCTGATATGGGAATGAACCACGATATGGGCGGCATGGATCATTCCAAAATGGATATGTCGGGCATGGAAGGCATGCAGGGGATGGAAGGTATGGATCACGCGGCTATGGGGCATGACATGTCTGGAATGGGAAAAGAGAAAATGGCTAAAATGACGAGCGGCTGGAAGGATGCTTCAACGCCCCAAGGTCACAAAGCTCTTGATTATGCCGATCTGCGCTATCTTGGCACCCAAGGCGATACCCGCCAACCACAGCGAGAAATCCTCGTTGGTTTAGATGGCAATATGGAGCGTTATATCTGGACGATCAACGGCAAGAAATATGAGGATTCCGGCCCGATCAATGTGGACTATGGCGAACGTGTGCGTTTGAAATTCGTCAATAATTCAATGATGGCGCACCCGATGCATTTACACGGCATGTTTGTTCAGCTTGAAAACGGCCAGCCCGCCGGAAAACTGCCCAATAAGCATACGGTTATTGTGCCGCCTGGGGATTCCTATTCGGTTCTGCTCACAGCGGATGAAGCTGGAGAATGGGCGTTTCACTGTCATCTGCTCTATCACATGATGGCAGGCATGATGAATAAGGTCGTGGTGGCAAAACTTGATCCGTCAGCAGTGCCGCCGTCTAAACAGGCCGATCCGCATGCGGGTCATAAAATGCCAATGAAAGAACAATCAAAACCGGAGGTCGATCACGGGGCCATGGATCATTCAAAAATGAACATGCCTGAAATGGATCATTCCGGACACGATATGAATGCAGGAGGACAACATCATGCACATTAAATTCTTAACCACGACACTATTGCTAACCACTATGTTTATGAATCCAGCTTTGGCCGGAGGAGAACATGAAGGGCAGATATTTCACGCCTTTACTTTAGAAACCGAATATGGCGGCGGCGAACATGGGCCAGTAGCCAGCTGGGATTTAGATGGTTGGATTGGCGGCGATTATAATAAGCTGGCGATCAAAAGCGAGGGTGAAGTTGAAGACGGAACTTTGGGGCAATCGGAATATTGGGGCATGTATAGCCGTAATATATCGACGTTCTGGGATTTTCAGGCAGGTGTCCGCCACGATACACAGCCCGTATCAACCACTTATGCGGTCTTTGGATTTGAAGGACTTGCGCCGCAATTCTTTGAAACCGAGGCGCATTTATTTGTGAGTGATGAAGGTGATGTAACGGCGCGGATACGGCAAGAGAATGATTTCCTGCTAACCCAACGCTTGATTGTACAACCCTATGCCGAGATTAATCTGGCGGCGCAAGATGTAGAGGAGCAAGAGATCGGCGCGGGGTTTGTGGACGGTGAATTCGGTATCCAAACCCGCTATGAAATCACCCGCAAATTCGCGCCTTATGTTGATGTGCGGTATGAGCGTAAATTTGGGGAAACCTCGTCCATCGCGAAAAGCGAGGGTGAAGACAATGATAACGTGATCGGTGCCGTTGGCATCCGATTTATGTTTTAGGAGGCAAGCATGATGGACACTATGATGAACATGGAAATCATTCCAAACTGGCACCCGCTCTTCGTGCATTTCACAGTCGGGCTTTTGAGCATATCGGCCTTGCTGTTTCTGGCGGGTTTGGTTTTAAAAAAGCCAAACTTGCTGGTGGCGGCGCGGTGGAATTTATGGATCGGCGCGGGGATTACGGTTGGCACCGTGATTGCCGGACTAGATGCCTATAACAGCGTTGCACATGATGCCGCATCACATGCCGCTATGACCAATCATAAGCAATGGGCTTTGGTGACTGCGGGCGTGTTTATGGCTCTTGCGGCATGGTCGCTGTGGAAACATCGCGGCGCAAAAACAGTGCATCCGGCCTTTGTCATCGCGATTGTTCTGGCATCTGGTTTACTCGCGATCACAGGCTTTAAAGGCGGCGAAGTCGTCTATCGCCACGGTACAGGCGTTATGCGGATGCCAATGGTTCAAGGCGATGGAGGTCATGGAAGCCACGAACATGGCGGCGCAGATAATCACGAGATGGAACAGATGCCGGATCATCACCCAAAACAACCTAGTAACCAAATCCACGTCGATCATGACGATCATGGTGGACACAATCATTAACCAAAACGCAAAGGAGCGAAACAATGAAAAAACTTATATTAACATTGATACTTATCATAGGAGCTGTGCCAGCTATGGCGCAGGAGCATTCAAAAGACCATGACGGTTGGCTAAAGCCTATTGAAGCTGAATATGTCTGCATGGTGAATAACCAGAGCTATGATACGCCGCAAATTGCGGTCGAAGTTGAAGGCAAGACCTATTACGGCTGCTGTTCGATGTGCAAAACACGGCTTGAAAAAGACCCCGCTATTCGCTCCGCAGTTGATCCGGTAAGTGGTAAAAGCGTAAACAAGGCCGATGCCGTGATCGGCGCAAGCTCTGACAGAACAGTCTATTACTTTGAGAATGATGAAAACTTCCACACATTCGCCAGCGGCCCGATGCCGGAAATGAAACACGGGACTATGGACGGCATGGACATGCAGGGCATGAAAGGTGACATGATGGAAGGTGACGATCACACCGGAGCAAAACAGTGTGAATCCGGCCATGATTGCGGTGAAGGACAAGATCATGAGAAACATCATTAAAAGGCTTGACCTTGGAGTATACTCCAAGGTGCAAACTCCTAAGTAGAAGGACTGAATGATGAGCAACATGACCATTGGGCAATTGGCTAAACAAAGCGGCGTGAGAACGGACACGATCCGGTATTACGAAACGCTTAAACTCATAGAACCTGTTGGTCGGACAAGCTCCGATTACAGGCTCTATGATTCTGCCTCTGCTGTACGGGTCGCCCTTATTAAACGAGCAAAATCTCTAGGGTTTAAACTCTCTGAAATTGGGTCTTTACTGGCGATGCATGGCTCTGATCATGGCACCGCTCAAGACATGCTGGATCTGGTAGAAACCAAAATCATTGAAGCGCAAAAAGATATCGAGGCTCTCATGTTAATGAAGAAAACCCTCGAAAATTTGGCGGCAGAATGTCCAGGCGGAGATTTGCCGTTAAGTGATTGCCCGATAGTTACGTTTTTGCATTCAAATCATAAACATGAAGGGGGCTAAAAATGGATCACGATCACGAGCATTATCATAAACCGGAAAATAAGGTGCCATGGTGGAAAACGTCATTCGGCATGACATGTTTCTTCTTTTTTGCAGTGGCCGCATATTTTTTGATTAAGGAACACGCCGCGCATATTGGCAATAACTGGATTTACCTCATCCTGTTGGCCTGTCCGCTAATGCATGTCTTTATGCATGGCAGTCACGGCGGGCATGGTGGCAAAGGCGATCAGAGTGATCACCAAAACAAAGATAAAGAGGATTAAGTCATGGAACATGCAATGCAGTCTTACGGTCTCTGGGGGCTGGTTGTTTTAAACTCCCTGATTTTCATTATCTTCGCCTTCAGCTTTGCCAAGCCGCAAACAAAGACCGACTGGCGATCTTTTAGTGCATTCTCCGCTTTTATCGTGGCGTTGTTTACCGAGATGTACGGCTTTCCTCTGACCATCTATCTCATGTCTGGTTGGCTGGCAGAAAAATATCCTGGCGTTGATTTTCTCTCTCATGAGAACGGGCATTTGTGGCACACGATTATGGGGTTTGAAGGGAATGCGCATTTTGACCCGATGCACATAGCCAGCTTTGTTTTTATTGGTGGCGGTTTCTGGATTTTATCCGCAGCGTGGAAAGTCCTATACGAAGCACAAAAAGCTGGAAAGCTGGCGGTTACGGGTCTTTATGCCAAAATCAGGCATCCGCAATATATAGGTTTTATTGCCATTATGTTCGGCTTCTTACTGCAATGGCCGACCATCCCGACTTTGGTGCTGTTTCCAATCCTGACCTATATGTATCTCAGGCTTGCCAAAAAAGAGGAGCAGGACTCTAGGGAACGTTTCGGTAAAGCATGGGACGGTTACGCCGCCCATGTTCCGGCCTTTATGCCAAAATTTTCGTCAACTTCAACAACTCAAAAAGGAGCATCATCATGACCCATCACGATCATAAACACGACAATAAATCAGGCGGCTGTTGCGGGGGTGATAAGCACCACGCGCATGATAAGCCGAAAAAAGAAAAAGACGGCTGTTGTGACAGCGGCGATGCTAAAAAACTAGAAGCAGACAAAGCTGAAAAACAAGGAGGTTGCTGCGGCGGTCAAAAATAAATGGATCATTCAAAACATGGCCAGTCAGCCCAATACAAGAAAAACAGTCTGTCCCTAATCGGCGCGGTGTCGATGGGGACGGCAGTGATTATCGGCGCGGGTATTTTTGCGCTGACTGGGCAAATTGCGGAGCTGGCCGGCCCGCATTTCCCTCTCGCCTTTTTGGTGGCGGCGGTGGTCACGGGTTTTAGTGCTTATTCCTATGTGAAATTGTCTAATGCGTTTCCATCTGCGGGCGGGATCGCTATGTTTTTAGAAAAAGCCTATGGCAAAGGCACGATTACAGCCGCTTGCGGGTTGTTGATGTATTTCTCGATGGTGATCAATGAGAGCCTGGTGGCCCGCACATTCGGCACCTATACCCTGCAGCTCTTTGATGTCGGCCAGAATAGCTGGCTCGTTCCGGCGTTGGGCGTAGGGCTTTTGATATTCGCCTTTATAATCAATATCTCCGGCAACCGCATGATCGGGACGTTTTCCTTTATTATGTCGCTGTTAAAGATTGGCGGCATTGCGGCTTTCGGCATTATCGGGTTATGGATCTCTGGCATTTCCTTTGAAGGCATGAACGCCGCTCCTGCCGATAGCGGGAGCGCAGTCGGGTTTTTAGCGGCAGTGGCCTTGGCTATCCTTGCCTATAAAGGCTTTACCACCATCACCAATAGCGGATCGGAGATTGTGGATCCGCACCGCAATGTCGGGCGGGCAATTATTCTCTCCATTGTGATCTGCGTGGTTGTTTACTTTTTGGTGGCGATGGCTGTGGCGATGAATTTATCACTGCCGGAGATTATCGCGGCGAAAAACTTCGCACTGGCCGAAGCCGCACGTCCGGCCTTTGGTGATTTTGGTCTGTGGTTTACGGTTATTCTGGCGATCATCGCCACCGTGTCCGGCTTGATTGCCAGCGCCTTTGCTGTCTCGCGCATGCTGGCGATGCTCACCGATATGAAACTGGTGCCGCATAGCCATTTTGGGATGCCTGGGGACGTTCAAAAACATACGCTGGTTTATACGATTGCGCTGGCTATGTTCCTGACCGTGTTTTTTGATCTCAGCCGGATCGCCTCTTTGGGCGCTATTTTCTACCTCATCATGGATATGGCCGTGCATTGGGGTGTGTTCCGGTATTTGCGCCACAAGATTAATGCCAACGCCTTTGTGCTAATCACGGCGATTGTTTTAGACGCTGTCGTGCTGGGTGCATTTTTATGGATGAAGGCGCAAAGCGACATGCTGGTGATCTACGTTGCATTCGCCGGAATAGCCTTCATTTTCGCCGGAGAGCGTATCTTCCTCAAAAATTACAAAGACAAAAAGGACTAAAACCATGAGCGATTGTTGCCACAGCCACGAGCATAAAGACCCAGCCCCCTTGCCGGAGGGCGTTGATCCGAATGAGATCACCTATATATGTCCGATGCACGCCGAAGTCGTGCAAAAAGGCCCAGGCACATGTCCGATTTGCGGCATGGCGTTGGAGCCGGAAACGATGACAGGCGATGAAGGCGAAAACCCAGAGCTGACGGATTTCAGGCGGCGATTTTGGATCGGGTTGATCCTTACCATTCCAGTGTTTATTTTGGAGATGGGAGCGCATTTATTTGGCTTCCACGAATTTGTGGATGGCACGACCTCAAACTGGATCCAGCTTGTTCTGGCTACGCCTGTTGTTTTATGGGCTGGCTGGCCATTTTTTGAGCGCGGCGTGGCTTCGGTCAAAACCCGTAACCTCAATATGTTCACCTTGATCGCAATGGGAACGGGCGTGGCGTGGCTGTATAGTATCGTCGCAACACTGGCACCCGGTATTTTCCCTGATGCTTTCCGGGTGAATGACGGGGCGGTGGCGGTGTATTTTGAAGCCGCCGCAGTAATTACGGTTCTCGTTTTATTAGGTCAGATGCTTGAACTTAAAGCGCGCGAGCAAACAGGTGGAGCCATTCGTGCGTTACTTGATCTTGCGCCAAAAACAGCCCGCCGGGTTAATAAAAATGGCGAAGATGAAGATGTAGCACTTGAACAAATTCAGGTGGGTGATTTATTGCGTGTTCGTCCCGGAGAAAAGGTGCCGCTGGATGGGGTTGTGACGGAAGGAAGCAGCGCCGTGGATGAATCTATGGTGACTGGCGAGTCTATGCCAGTGATGAAGGGAGCTGGCGGCAAGGTTATCGGTGCGACGATGAACCAGACGGGTAGTTTCATTATGAAGGCCGAGCATGTAGGAAAGGATACGATGCTCTCACAAATCGTGAAGATGGTATCTGAAGCGCAGCGCAGCCGCGCGCCCATTCAAAGACTTGCTGACATTGTTGCGGGCTGGTTTGTGCCTGCGGTTATTTTATGCGCTGTTCTGGCTTTTATCGTCTGGGCTATGTTTGGCCCGGAACCGTCTTTCAGTTTTGCCCTTATTGCCGCTGTGAGTGTTCTGATTATTGCCTGCCCTTGTGCGCTGGGACTTGCTACGCCGATGTCCATTATGGTTGGAGTTGGCAAGGGCGCACAAGCAGGAGTGCTGATTAAAAACGCAGGATCACTAGAGCGCATGGAAAAGATTGACACGCTGGTGATTGATAAAACAGGAACACTGACCATGGGCAAACCAACCGTAACAAAAATTGTAGCTGTCGAGGGGTTTGTTAAGGACGATCTTCTAACGATGGCCGCGTCGCTTGAACAGGGCAGCGAACATCCGTTGGCTCATGCCATCGTCATAGCGGCGAAGGATAAAGGATTAGATTTGGTTGCAGCGGATGATTTTGATTCACCAACAGGCAAAGGCGTTGTTGGTAAGATTAAAGGAAAAGATGTTGCGCTGGGCAATGTCATGTTGATGGAGGAAAAATCCATTAATGTATCGTCTTTATCTGAACAGGCTGATGATCTGCGCTCTGACGGCGCAACCGTGATATTTATTGCCGTGGGCGGAAAAGCCGCTGGGCTACTGGCAATTGCTGATCCGATCAAGGAAACAACACCAGAGGCCATTAAACAGCTTCAAGAGCAAGGTATGCGCATTGTGATGCTAACCGGAGATAATCGCCGCACTGCTGAGGCGGTGGCAAAGACGCTGGGCATTAAAGAAATTGAGGCCGAAATTTTGCCGGAAGATAAAGCCAAGATCGTTAAAAAGCTGCGCGATGAGGGTCGCATCGTTGCTATGGCCGGGGATGGTACCAATGATGCCCCGGCACTGGCTGCGGCTGATGTTGGTATTGCTATGGGAACAGGCACGGATGTGGCGATGGAGAGCGCAGGTATTACGTTGCTTAAGGGTGATCTGACAGGCATTGTCCGTGCTCGCAAGCTGTCTGTGGCAACCATGCACAATATCCGCCAGAATTTATTCTTTGCTTTTATATACAATACGGCAGGCGTTCCAATAGCGGCGGGCATACTGTATCCCTTCTTCGGCATTTTGCTCTCGCCGATTATAGCGGCGGCTGCAATGTCCCTGTCTTCCGTCAGTGTTATTGCGAATGCGCTACGGTTGAAATTAACGTCTCTATGACATGTATAGAGCTTTACAAAGTTATTGTTTGACTGCGCTTAATTCAGCTTTTCTTTCAAAGCTTCATATTGCTGACGATGCTTTTCGGGGTTATTTGTTTTGAGTTTTTGTAGGTTTTGAAGCTTCCATTGGACAGCAGGGAAGCGTTCAAAATCATAGATGTCCCAATCAGGCGTTACATCTTTTACGCTCAGCAAGAATTCTTTGTCTTGGTCCGTAAGGCCTGCATGCACGACTTTGACCAATTTGTCTCTAGTTGCTTCAAAATTCTCATACGAGAACTCTTCTGCGCTCATGCCGGTGAATTGGTTTTCCATGGCTTTGCGGTGATCTTGAAAATTTGGCGAAATGACTTCATTGATGGGCCGATCACTGCCCAGTAAGCAGAATAAAAAGCCCTGCCGAATATCATCGGAAAAGCCTTCATTTTCCAGCAAATGCTTAACATCAAATAAATCCCTTGGATGCTGACGATCCAGCGCTGCGCATATTTTACCGCCATATAAGTGACCAATTGGCACAACAGGCATCGTCACAAAAGATTCAAACTCATCTTGAGCTTTATCGCATAGGTCCATTTCTATGGGTTCAGAGATTGTTCCGCGTCCAACCAGATTGACCTCTAATTTAATTTCTGCGCCGTGCAGGGTGATAATCAGTTTGCCAATTTCTTCTTTGTGATGGACACGGACATCTGGCATAGTTTGTTCAATTCGGTTTTTAATGCGAACAAGGGCCGCGCTGATATTTTCAAGCGTTGTAGGTCTATCTTCTATGGGGAGATAGGTCAGGTCGATATCAACTGAAAGCCTGGGCATGTCGCGCACAAAAAGATTAATGGCTGTGCCGCCATGCAGAGCAAAACAGGCTTCTTCCGTGACAAGAGGCAGGACCTTAACCAAAAGCACAACTTTTTCTGTGTAATGTTCAAACATAATCGACAAGCTCTTTCGGTAGACTGATTCTGTATTGGGAATTATAAACTCCGTTTTTGACAATGCTACGATCACCTTTTCCGAGATCTATATTGTCCAAGTCTAAATGCTTTAAAACAGGCAGGCTTGCTTTATCGGCCATATATAAAAACAGCCTTTTTACGCGGATGGAGCTGCACCACTCTAGTAATTCTTGAAGTACCTTCGGCCTTAATGTCGTAAGGCCTTCCATTATTTGATAGCACTCCAGTAGGTCGAAGTTTTTGGGGCTTAGATATAAGCATTCTAATATAGCCCTTTCAGGAGAAGAGATTTTTATATCCATGCCATTAAACTCATACGATTTGACGTCTATACTGCTTGGTAGCATCGATGTTTTTATATGCTCTATAGGGTTGCCCCAATCATAATCCAAAAACCATTTTGGCAATTTTTGATTAAGCGCAGAAAACAGGAATATCCTCTCCTTCCCAAGCCGGACATAATGGGCGGAGCCTTTTATCGATAACGCTGTAGGGCCGCCCACATGTACATCAAGTGAAAGTTGCCCCTGAATAGCGGCGAGGCCGCCGTACCAGTTTATCTTATCATTTGTTCTTTTGTAGGCCGCGCGCCCCAACGACTCTATCCAGCCGCTTTTCAAATAACGCTGTGCCAGTTGCCCTGATATAGACATTTCCTTCAGCCATGGCGAGGTTGCCACAAGTCCTGACGGCCATCGCTCCAGCAAATTCTTTAATTTTTTATCTACTGTTATACTCATGATGTATTTGTAGCGTTATTTTTAATGATTTGCAAGCTTATACGGCAGATTTCATTAAAAATATGTCCGTAGATAAACTAATAGTTTGTTTTTAGATGTAATTTTAAACAAAAAATAGTGAGGTTAGAAAAACTTTCGGCCTTCAGGTTTTTAATTCTTCAATCTTCCGTTTGGAAGTAACGATCACACAACCAAGAATTTAAAAAGACAAAAAGACTTTTTTCATTAAAGTTTTCGTTTTTCAATTCATTTTTACCTTGACTTTTTAAGCCCAGCGCCAACGCCACAGATCCGTCTGCGGTGTTTTTTTGCGCGCAAAACTATTCCAAGGAAATAATCATGACAATTAAATTGAACAAGCCGCTTGCCAGTAATGGCGGTGCGGATGAAGAAGACGTGCGCGTTTTAAAGCGCGCCTTAAACTGGCTGGACTATTACACACCATACGAAAAAGTAGGTCTCACAACCATTCCTGATACGAGCGTTTTTAAGGCTATCAAAGAATTTCAAACCGATCAAAAACTTGCTGCCACAGGCGCGGTGCGTCCAGATGACGAAACCATAAAAGCAATAAACAACAGTGTATCACAAAAATTACGGGGGCAATGAAAATGGAGCATAATAAAGATTCCAGCCAATATATTTGGCGCACAGTCCAAGATGATAAAGTGCGCAGCTCTCATGCTGCGCATGCTGGGGAAACCTTTTCTTGGACTAATCCACCAGAAGGTGGTCATCCAGGCGAAGATTTTGGCTGCCGGTGCTGGGCAGAGCCAGTAGTCCAAAGAGCCGCAGGTCTGAAGCAAGAAGTTATTAGCTCAATCAATGATGGGCGGAAATGGACCACATTTGATTTCGGGTATCACTTTGCTCTTGGAAATGGTCGAGCCGTTACTTTAGGTGAAATCGGCCATTCAAACGGCATCATAGACATATCACGGCAGAAAATATTTTCAAACCTCGAAAGCCAAGTAGCTGATAAAATGCGGCAAATTAAATCAGGGTCATTAGCTTATAGAACAGATAATTGGTATCAATTTTCCAGTGCTCATTGGGTTCTTGGTAAGGGAGTTGTGCAAACACAAGCTGTTGGCAGCGTTGAACAAAATGGAGATATTTTAACTCTTGATGCTGAAGTTACTTACACATATTCTGATGAAATTACAGACCCTATAGATATCAGGGAAGCTATAAGAGGGCACCACCGCATTCATGAATTACCCAATACTTGGTGGGGTGGAGCCGAACTTTTTGTAACAGATTTATTTTTTGGCAGGGCCTATGCCGTAAATGGAACATGGAAAACAAAACTATCTGGGTCAATTTCCTTGAAATAAAGGTAATAAAATCATTTGGATTGTGAGGAGCGTGACCATTAAAATGGTCATGCATGCCGAAATTACTATAAATGTATTGCTGACCACGCCATATTGAAAATTTTTCTTCAAAGGCCAGCTGATCTGCTTATGCCATCTGCGCCATATATATTCGAACCAGCCCAAAAACATTATATATTGAAGCATTCCCAGTAGCACAAAAAACATTTTGAATGAGTAACAGCCAATTTTAGAATAGGGAATGCAATCTGATAGTGCGGTATAGCTTAAGGTCAGAAATAACAAAAAAACAGGAAATAAGAGTTTTCTAGATTTTAGCCATGACGATGCGGTTGGCTTCACTAAAAAAATACCAATTGGTGCACCTACTGCGCATGCAATAAGCGATAATTGTACAATCAAAGATATAAAATCCATTCCCGAATCTTTCAGTCATTAAGAGAAGTTTAGTATTGAAAAAGGCTTTTTTTCATGCGCAGATCATACTCACAGCGATAAGTTTTATCAATTCTATTTCCCTTGAACTCACAGCAAATCTTTGGCGTTCATGCATAAATATTTACATCCTTAAAATATTTCTCAATTTCCATCGTCGTTTTTGGCAGCTTCTGCATACCAATAGAAGTGAGGGGGGGGGCTTGCTTGCCCCGGCCCAAACAAAAAGGAGATATGAGAAATGCAAGAATGCCAACAAGAAAATACCTGCCGCACGCCATTGCAAAAATGAGTGGGCGCGCTTCATGTTTTTGACGATGATATTGAAAAGTGTGAAAACGAGGGTAACGAAGATGCGATGGGGCGAGCATCACGGGGAGCGATAACACGGCTCGCTGATCGCACAGTTTTAGAGCGCACATATAATGGAAAAATCTATGTCATATTTTGCCGAAAAGGTTTTTATGATTATAAACAAAAACGTTACGACAGCCTCGCAGAGGTCGCCTGAGAGATCATCGGAACATTGTGTTCGGGGCCAACATTTTTTAGCCGAAAAGTTAAAATGTATGTTTGATAAAATTCTGGCATAATTTCATTTATTCTGAAGACTTGAGAGCCTCAATTTTGAAGTTCTTTTTTGCCCGTCCGTGACGAAAAACCGCCAAAATATAAACAATTCGAGCGATTAAAGATACTTCTCACATTTTTTCGTTTGGAAGTAACGATCACACAACCAAGAATTAAAATCAGTAAGCCATTGAATTATATAGTGATTTTTTTAGCATTGCGCTGAGCGGCGAGTTCTTTTAGGCGGGTTTTATATTCGCCCAG
>Ga0136600_1000552_pt1 | contig 19941 bp, 16 predicted proteins | sample AntRauMFilla2698_FD_104634 | JGI IMG/M metagenome (GOLD analysis project Ga0136600, IMG submission 104634) | Saline lake microbial communities from Rauer Islands, Antarctica - Metagenome Filla 2 #698 | ecosystem: Environmental > Aquatic > Non-marine Saline and Alkaline > Saline | place...
AATCTCACCGAGAATGGTCCGGATGTGCTTGGTGGCCTCAGAGACATCCCCCGTGCCGGCCTCGCCCTTCGAGCGCACCATCGCCGCGCCCTCGGTGATGCGACGCAGCGCTTCTCCGAGGTTGGTCGCTCCGCACACGAAGGGCACCGTGAACGGCCACTTGTCGATGTGGTTGACGTAGTCCGCGGGGCTCAGGACTTCCGACTCATCGATGTAGTCCACGCCCAGTGACTGCAGAACCTGCGCCTCAACGAAGTGCCCAATGCGCGCTTTCGCCATGACGGGGATCGACACCGTTTCGCGAATCGCATCGATCAGGTCGGGGTCGCTCATGCGCGCCACACCGCCCTGTGCACGAATGTCGGCGGGAACGCGCTCGAGGGCCATGACGGCCACGGCGCCGGCGTCTTCCGCAATACGCGCCTGCTCGGCGGTCACGACGTCCATGATGACGCCGCCCTTGAGCATGTCGGCGAGTCCCCGCTTGACGCGGCTCGTTCCCTGAGTGGTCTCGGTCATGGCGTGTGTGCCCTTTCTGGCGCGTTGCGCGCGATGGCGCAGGTGAAAACAAGGTGAAAAGAGTGTGCGGGGCGGCGGTCGCCAGTCTACCGCCGGGAGTCTGAGGGCCAGGCGTCCGCGATCTCAGCGCGCGTCTCGCCGAGCAGGCGCGGTACGGCCTTGGTGCCGGCGATGATCGGAAAAAAGTTCGAGTCGAGCGCCCAGCGCGGAACGATGTGCTGGTGCAGGTGCCCGGCGATACCGGCGCCCGCGATGCGCCCCTGGTTCATGCCGAGGTTGAAACCGTCGCAGCGCGCCGTCGCGCGCAGCACCCGCATGGCCGTCTGGGTCAAGCTTCCGATCTCGGCGACCTCGTCCGGCGTGGCCTCGTCATACTGCGCAATGTGGCGAAACGGACACACCAGAAGGTGCCCGCTGTTGTACGGATAGAGGTTGAGCAGCACGTAGGCGTGTTCGCCGCGCGCGACGATCAGTGCCTCCTCATCGGGAAGCTCCGGAGCTCGGCAGAAGGGGCATGCGTCATCGTGCGGCTGCTGACCGTTCTCGATATAGACCAGACGGTGCGGAGTCCACAATCGTTGAAACGAGTCAGGGATGGCGGCGAAGCCGCTGCTCGACTCGGCCTCGACTCCGTCGATCTCGTGCGCGCCCGTTGCCATGACGAGCTAGAGCTCCTGCTCACGGCGCGCGATGACTCCCGTGATGCGGTCGATCGCCTCGGAAACTGGAACACCATTCACCTGCGTGCCATCCCGAAATCGAAAGCTCACCGCACCGTTGTCGCGATCCTCCTCGCCCGCAATGAGCAAGTACGGCACCTTGGCTTTGGTGTGGGTGCGGATCTTCTTCGGCATGCGGTCGTCGGAGTGGTCGACGTGGGCACGCACGCCCCGCGAGCGGAGTTCATCGATGACACCCTGCAAGTAGTCGCCGAACTCCTCGGCGACGGGAATGCCCACGACCTGCTCTGGTGCGAGCCACGCGGGGAAAGCGCCCGCGTAGTGCTCGGTGAGAATGGCGAAGAAGCGCTCGATCGACCCGAACAGAGCCCGATGAATCATGATTGGTCGTTGACGCGATCCGTCGGCGGCCGTGTACTCGAGGTCGAATCGCTCCGGCAGGTTGAAGTCGAGCTGAATCGTCGACATCTGCCACGTGCGACCGATCGCATCCCGCGCCTGCACGGAGATCTTGGGCCCGTAGAACGCTGCCCCACCGGGATCGGCGTGCAGCTCGAGCCCGGATTCGTCGGCCACCTCCCGCAGCGTCTGCGTCGCGGTCTCCCAGAGATCGGCGTGACCGACAAACTTGTCGCTGTTCGGGTCACGAGTCGAGAGCTCGAGGTAGAAGTCGTCAAGCCCGTAGTCGCGCAGCAGACCGAGGACGAACTCGAGCGTGCCTGTGAGCTCACTCTTCACGAGTTCGGGGGTCGTGTAGATGTGCGCATCATCCTGCGTCATGCCGCGCACGCGCGTCAGTCCCTGCAGGGAACCGCTCTTCTCATAGCGGTAGACCGAGCCGAACTCGAACATCCGCAGCGGCAGCTCGCGGTAGCTGCGGCCACGCGAGCGGTAAATCAGGTTGTGGAACGGGCAGTTCATGGGCTTGAGGTAGTAGTCCTGCCCCTGGCGGGTGATGGCGCCCGACTCGTCTCGCTCCTCGTCGAGATGCATGGGTGGAAACATGCCATCCGCGTACCACTGCAAGTGCCCACTCGTCATGAAGAGGTTGCTCTTGGTGATGTGCGGTGAGTTGACGAACTCGTAGCCGGCCGCGGCGTGACGCTGGCGAGAGTAGTTCTCCATCTCCATGCGGATGACGCCGCCCTTGGGGTGGAAGACGGCGAGGCCGGAGCCGATCTCCTCCGGGAACGAGAAGAGGTCCAGCTCGGCGCCGATTTTGCGGTGGTCGCGCTTCGCGGCTTCCTCGAGACGCGCCTGGTGCGCGCGCAGGGCATCCTTCGAAGGCCACGCCGTGCCGTAGATGCGCTGCAACTGCGGGTTCTGCTCACTCCCCCGCCAGTAGGCCGCGGCCACGCGCGTCAGCGACCAACCATTGCCGATGAGTCGCGTACTGGGAAGATGCGGGCCTCGGCAGAGATCCTTCCAGTAGACCTCCCCCGTCTTGGCGTCAACGTTGTCGTAGATCGTCAGCTCGGCGCCGCCCACCTCGACGCTCTCGCCGTCGGCCGAGTCTGCGACTCCGCCTTTGAGCCCGATGAGCTCGAGCTTGTACGGTTCGGCAGCGAGCTCCGCGCGCGCCTCGGCTTCCGTGACGACGCGGCGCTGAAATCGTTGCCCCTGTCGGATGATGCGCTCCATGGCCTTCTGCAGCCCACTGAAATCTTCGACCGTGAAGGGGTTGGCGACATCGAAGTCGTAGTAGAAGCCGTCGGCAACCGGCGGACCAATGCCGAGCTTCGCCTCGGGGTTGATTGACTGCACGGCCTGCGCGAGCACGTGAGCAGCAGAGTGCCGCAGAATATCGAGCCCGTCCGGGGAATCGATCGGCACGGGCGCGACGCGATCACCGGGAACGAGGCCGTGCGCCAGGTCGCGCAGTTCTCCGTTGACGCGCATGGCCACGATCGAGCGATCGGTGAAGATCCCGAACCCGTCACCGTGGTTACTGACAACGGTCTCGTCGGTCTGTGGCACTGGGGTCCTCTCGCTCTCGGGCACCGGTCAAGACTACCGGCGGGGTGGCCCCACCTCGGTCCGAAACGGGTGACCCGGAGCTCTGCACCGCTCGTCGATCAGCCGACGAGCACCCTCACTGCTTCGGCGAAGCCGAGCATCCACTCCAGCACGATGGGGCGGTCGAGTGCGGTTGCCCACGCGATGGCAATCTGCAGCACCGCGATGAGATCGACGAACACGTTCGACCACGGTGTGCGCGCCGCCGGGATGAGGGTGATGGCAAGCATGGCGAGCAGGATGAAGGTGATGCCAGCCGCACCCGGGTGCAGAACACCGAGCAGGAACGCGACGTTGATGAGCACGAAGACGATCGTGGACACCAGAATCGTGAGCGGTCGACGCACGACGATCGCCACCAACCAGGCACTGAGCACGGGCGCGATGAGGAGCCATCCAGTGAGAGTCGAATATCGCTCGAGCAACAGCTGCCACTGCTCCGGTACTGCCGTGAACACCGCCGCAATGTCGCCGGGCCACGGCGTGCCGAAGAAGGCGAGGTTCAACAGGGCGATAGTCGTAAACGCACCCAGAGTGGGGAACGCGATGACGAGCATGTTGGCGGCACGGAGTCCGGCCGCGGGTGGGCGGCCGTGGCGCAGGAAAGGGGAGGCCAGCACGGCCACGAGACCGAACAGCACCCCCGTGGGGTCAGAGAGTGCCGAGAGCATGATGAGCAACCCCGCACGAAACCCGGATTCGGTGTTGCCCCAGTTGACGAAGCGCACCAGGTTCGCGATCGCGAGCCCGAAGAATGTGAAGGCGAGGAATCCCGGCAAGTTCTCGACAGCGAAGTACACGTAGAGCGGGTTTGCTGCGAGCGCGATCGTGAGAATGATGCCCGTCGACCGTGGGATCGCTCTCTGCGCGATGATCTCGGCGACTTTTTGAAGCAAGAAGCCGCTCGCGATCGCGCCCACGATCCCCAAACCGAGCCTGCCGAAGGGATTCGCGGCAGCGATCAGGATCGACATGTGCGGGTACAGGAGCGCGAGCCATTCGCCGTCGCCGCGCGTCCAATCGATCGACGACAGCGCCACGATGAGCGACTCGTTGGGCGTTCCCGCAGTGAGCGGGCTGAACTGGTCAATGATGACGACCGCGAGCACGGGGAGCATGAGCAGGATGCGCAGGGCCCACCGCCCGACCGGGTCACGGGGAAAAGAATCAAGGCGTGTTCGAGGCGCACGTCGATCGCCTCGGTCGCGAGTGAGCGATACCGACAACTCGCGGGTCGGGTCAGTCACCGTGGACATGGCTCGTCAGTCCGTGGTCGGTTTTCTCCCAGTAGTGGGGCTTGGTGATCAGCTGCCACAACGCCTTGTAGGCGGCAATCGAGTGCAACACCCAATACACGGGGTTGAGGAGCGCCCAGAGCACAAGGTGGAACGTGCCGCGTTTATAGGGGCCCATCATCGAGAGGTAGATCATGACGACGTTGCCGATCACGAAATTCAGCAGGGTGATCCATAGCAACCAGACGGGAAAGAAGGCGGTGACCAGTTCGGTCGGCCCGAGGAGCGTGACGGCCGTGATGGCGTAGAACGGAATCACACCGAGGAAGGTCAGCGGTGTCCCGGCAATCAGCAGTACGAAGGCGAAGAAGCGTCGAAGCCCGATTTGGCGCACGAGGGCCAACGGTTGCCGCGCGTGGACGAGCGAGGTCTGCATGTAGCCCTTGATCCACCGCGACCGCTGACGGATGAAGTTGGGAATCGAGGTGTTGGCCTCCTCCATCGTCGTGGAATTGATGACCCCCACTCGGTAGCCGAGTGCGCTCGCCCGGATTCCCAGGTCGGCATCCTCAGTCACGTTGTAGGGATCCCAGCCACCGAGCTCGATGAGGGCTTCGGTGCGGAAGTGGTTGGAGGTGCCTCCGAGCGGAATCGGAAGGTCGCCGTAGTCGAGTCCCGCGAGCATGTAGTCGAACCAGTAGCTGTACTCGAGCGTGAACATACGAGTGAGCACGTTCTCGCTGTCGTTGAAGTAGTTGAGGGAAGCCTGCACGCAGACCGTCGCCTCCCCTCCCCGGCGAAAGGCCACGACCGCCTTCTTGAGCTGGTCGGGGTCTGGGGTGTCTTCGGCGTCGTAGATCACGAGGTAATCACCCGTCGCGAAGTACAGGCCCACGTTGCAGGCGCGCGGCTTCGTCTGCGGGTGGCCCTGGGGAATCGTGATGATGCGAAAATGCGCGGGCGGATTCGAGGCGACGACGGCATCCCTCGTTTCGTCATCCTCCTCCTCGATCAGGATCAGCACTTCGAGTTTTTGGGTCGGGTAGTCCAGAGCACCGAGGTTTTTGATGAGTTGGCCCACAATGTTCGCCTCGCGGAAGACCGGGACGAGCACGGAATAGCGGGGCAAGTCGCGCTCACGCAACTCGTCGACCTGCTGACGGCTGATGCGCTCGACGACGTCGTATCGAGCCCCACGCATCGCCACGATGAACTTGAAACTCGTTCCCGCGAGAAAGATGATGCTGAGCGCAGCGATGACACCGATTGCCAGCTGTGCGGGCCAGACGATCGCAAGACCCACGAGGGCGAGAATCGCCACGGCACCGACGACCTTTTGACCACGACTGACCGTGATGCGCGCCGACATCGCCGGATTCTGCCGCCACAGCTCGTTCGCCGCCTCCTCCGCGATCTCGGTGCGAAACAGTCGCAGGCACGCGTTCTTGATACCCCACGACGTCGTGGCGACAAACTGCACCTGGTCACCGCCGAGCAGTGCGCGCACTCGGCCCAGTCGCTCAGGCGCGACTCCGCGTGCGGTGGCGACGATGACGGTGCCGTTCGCGATCCGTCGGATGGGCATCCAGTTCTCGGTGAGATACGTCTGCCCCGGAAAGCGGCGCACGAGGCCCTCGTCAAAGCTCACCGCTTCGAGATCGATCGGGTGGATGCCCCACGCTTGTGCTTCGACGAGCAAGAGCGACTCGCTGTCCAGCAGCCCCTCGCTGATGAGCACTTGGTCAATGTGGGCGCCCGTGCGCTCTTTCACCTGGCGCGCGTAGGCGAGAGTCTCGGGAGTGACGAGGCGAGTTTTCACGAGAAGTTCGGCGAAAGCGTCGCTATCGGCGGCCCGAAGATCTCGGACGCCTCCCCCCGGAGTCATAACGCCAGGCTAGCGTGCCCGTCTCTCCGCGCGCCCGCCCCAGAACTGGTGTCGCGATGCTGAGAGGCGAAACCTGTGGTGGGCGATACTGGGATCGAACCAGCGAGATCGCGAACAAGCGATCTCGAAGTCGCTGGGTCGGAGTAACTGTGGTGGGCGATACTGGGATCGAACCAGTGACCTCTTCCGTGTCAGGGAAGCGCGCTACCGCTGCGCCAATCGCCCGCTGTTGGGGCCGCGGGAGCCCTGTGGGTAGCTGTGAGGTGGCGACGGGATTCGAACCCGTGTATACGGCTTTGCAGGCCGCTGCCTCGCCTCTCGGCCACGCCACCGTGGGTGATTCCCCGCTACCTCTAGGGGTCTCACTCGAGCGGATGACGAGATTCGAACTCGCGACCCTCACCTTGGCAAGGTGATGCGCTACCACTGCGCCACATCCGCATTCACGACCCAGCTTCAGGACGTAGCAAAACCTTAGCCCACCGGTTCGGCGATGACCAAACCCACCACCGATGCCGTGTCGCACCCCCGCTCCTCCAGCGCCGGAGGGCCTAGGAGGTATGGCAAGATAGTCACTTGCGGGCGATTGGCGCAGTTGGTAGCGCGCTTCCTTCACACGGAAGAGGTCATCAGTTCGAGTCTGGTATCGCCCACCACGTCAGTGCCCTCGCGAGCGCCCAGCTCAACGCGCCGCCCAGGGCTCCCATGACCGCGACACCGATCACTGCCACGATGTGCGCCACGGTCAGCGTGAGTGTTCCAGTCTCGGCCAGGCCAAAGCCGTCCGCGAGCAGAGAGAAGATGACGCCCCCCACGGTGACGGCGACGATCGCCGCCACGGATGCCGAGATCGCGGGATTCGCGCCACGTCTGAGGGGGCGCGCCGCAGCACCCACCGCCGCCGCGGTGCCGATCACCGCAACGGCCACGAGCGCCGTAGGCGAGAGATACGGCGCGCCGAAGCCCACGGCGCCCCAGCCCATCGCGGCTCCGGCCATGAGGCCAATGGGTGAGACTCGGTTGAGCGCAATCTTTTCGACGACCACCCATGTCAGCGCCGCCAGGATCATGCCGACGAGGGCGTTGGCGAGTGTTCGACCGGTTGCCTCGGTGATCGTCCGTTCGGCCCCCACGAGCCACGCTGTCGCCCCCACCACGAGGAGGGACGTCGCGAGCACGCATCGCAGCCAGGAAATATCGAACGTGGGTATCGTCTCGGGCACCCTCCGTGCCGGAAGCACGGCGAGCGTGAGGAGAGCAGCACCGGCGGCGACGTGCGTCGCGAGCACTCCCCCGTAGTCGATAGCTCCAAGCACCACCTGCACCACCGACGGCACGCTGTCGAGCGTGGCAGCGGCCACCGGCAGGAACACGAGGAGTGACCACGAGAGCCCGAAGAGAGCGCCGGGCACGACGCCGATGCGCAGACCCGCGAACGCCGCCACGATGCCCGCGAGAACCGCGGCGAGAATCGCATCGAGCACGAGTGCCGGAATATCCCCTGCGCGCCCCGTGAGCGCATCGCTGACAGCAGACGCACCCGCTGCGCACGCTGCGATCGCGAGAACGACCAGGATGCTCCGCCGAGAGCCGCCTCGCCACACGAGCCGCACGCCCAGGGGAATGAGGAGCACGAGGGCCGCGCACACGAGCTGCACCGCGGGGTCACTCATGCCCATCGACTCTCACCTCTGCTTGTGACATCGCCGGCAACGCCAACGGGGCGCCACCCTCGTGTGAGAGTAGCGCCCCGGGGCTGTGGTGCGTCGTGCTTAGTCGTTGACGATCGCGTAGCCCTCTTCACCGTGAACCACGGTGTCGACGCCAGCAACTTCGTCCTCGTTCTTGATGCGGAATCCGATGGTCTTCTCAATCGCCAGGCCCAGGATGTAGGAGACGACGAACGAGTAGATCAGCATGCCGAACGCTGCAACGGCCTGCACCAGGAGCTGCGACAGGTCGCCACCCGTGAAGAGACCGGTGTCGATCGCGAAGAACCCGAGGTACAGGGTTCCGACGAGGCCACCGACGAGGTGGAGTCCGACCACGTCGAGCGAGTCGTCGAAGCCGAGCTTGAACTTGAGCTCGATCGCGAGCGCGCACACCACACCGGCAATGACACCCAGCAGGAGCGCCCAGCCCGGCGCGACGTTGGCACACGCGGGAGTGATCGCGACGAGACCGGCGATGGCTCCGGAACCGGCGCCGACCGACGTGGCCTTGCCGTCCTTGAGCTTCTCGACGATGAGCCAACCGAGGATGGCGGCCGCAGTCGCACCAACGGTGTTCGTGACGATGAGGCCGACGAGCGCCATGTCGTTGAGGAACTCAGCACCAGCGTTGAATCCGAACCAGCCGAACCAGAGGAGCGAGGCGCCCAGCAGGACGAGAGGCACGTTGTGCGGCTTGTGCGCACCCTTCTGGAACACGACGCGCTTGCCGAGCACGAGGGCGAGGGCAAGAGCAGCAGCACCAGCGTTGATGTGCACGAGCGTTCCACCCGCGTAGTCGATCACGCCGGGGAGACCCGGGAAGAGTCCGTCTTCCGCCGTCATGTTGATGATCCAGCCACCGCCGAAGACCCACGCAGCCGCGGGGAAGTAGACGAGCGTTGACCACAGGCCCGCGAAGATCATCCACGAGCCGAACTTCGCGCGGTCAGCGATCGCGCCCGAGATCAGGGCGGTCGTGATGATCGCGAAGGTCGCGGCGAAGATGGTGCCGATGAGGCCCTCGTTGTCAGCCGTCAACCCCATGAGACCGAAGTCGGAGAAGGGGTTTCCTGCGAAGCCCCAAGTGCTGTCGACGACAGACATGTTGGCGCCGTAGAGGATCCACAGCACGCTGATGAGTCCCAGGGCTCCGAAGCTCATCATCATCATGCTGACGACGCTCTTGGCCTTGACCAGTCCGCCGTAGAAGAACGCGACGCCCGGAGTCATCAAGATCACCAAGGCGGTGGCCGTTACGGCCCATGCAAGTTCGCCGGTATCCATTGAATTGTTACCTCTCGTAGTGGAACGTGGGACGTGATCGTGGGGCTAGTTGCGCCCGCGCGGCAGGGGGTCCACCGCAATCACGAACCCCAGTGTTCAGTGGAGAGGTTTCAACATCGGTGTCGTCATGTTTCTCCAGTGTTACGCGAGGGGACTCCAGGTAAACATCAGGTTTCGCGCTCCGGAGTAAGCCCCTCGACATCAGAATGAAGGCCCTGGGGGCTGTCACCAGGATTCGGCGCGAGTGCAGCCAACTCATCGGGAACCGTTGTCGCGACGGGACGACTGCCGGTGAGATACCCCGCTCGAGCGAGCGCGAAGCTGCCGATCGAGCTCGTCACGATCTGCGCCACGATGGCCACGGCACCCTTGAGAAGGTTCAGTGCACTGAAGTCCAGCACGACGACCCCCAGGATGATGAGCGAGACCCCCAGTCCTGCGGCCGTGCCGATGGCACTCGTGCGCGTGTAGAGATCGGGCAACCTCACGAGACCGATCGCCGCACTCAGAATGATCGCGGCCCCGAGAATGAGGAGCCCGCTGCCCACCACCACGGCGATTGCGTCGAGGGTCATCGTTGCCCTCCCTGCAAAAGGCGGGCCAGCGACAAGATCGACAGGAATCCGAGAATCGCCGCCACCAGGATGATGTCGATGACGGCCGCAATCGAAAATTGCAGGCCGAACACGGCAACTACGCCGATGAAAGCGAAGAAGATCAAATCTCCTGCCGCGGCAGAGTCACCCGGTGTGGGCCCCTTGACGATGCGGAACACCGAGAGAGCCACAGCGGCTGCGAGCAACATGAGCACGACCGCGGAGACGATGTCGGGAATCATGCCGGCCCCTTCCTGACGGCTGTTGCCGGTGGCCGCAGCCTCACGCCGCGCACGAGCCGCCGCTCGGTATCGAGCAGGGATGCACGGAACCCCTCCGCGTCGCCCGCGACAAACATTCCGTGCACGTGCATCGTGGAAGCCTCGCGATCGATCGCGATGACCAGCGTGTCCGGAGTGATGGTGACGAGGGCGAGCAGCAACGTCATTTCGGTGTCGCTCAGGTCGTCCAGGTCGACCCGCACGATGCCGGGCTGAGGCTGCCGCCCCGGAGTCAGGATCAGCGCGCTCACTCGGGCGCTCGTCACGACAAACTGGCCCATGAACCACCCCACGAAGGCGAAGAGCCGAAGGGGAAAACTCCACGGTGATGTCATCATTCGCCCATCACCGCCCGGACGTAGTCGCTCGTATCGACGAGCCCCACCGACGCCTGCTCCGCGAGCGACAACAGCAGCTCACCGCCGAGCCCGAGCGCAACCGAGAGCCCGGCGAGAACGAGAGCCGGCACGATGAGCCGCACCGGAATCCGCGTTCCACGATGATCATGCGGATCCTCGTCGGCGGGCTGAACGCCGCGCGGCGGGTCATGACGTTCAATCGCCCATTCCGCTTCCGCCGCGACATCATCGCCGTCGACGGGGTCATCATCGAGCAGACCCGCTCGCGTACGGACGCGAGCTTCGGCCGCGAGAAGCTCCACATCGGCGTGTCGCTTTCCGTTGAACATGTCGGCCCACACCTTCATCATCGACATGAGTGCCACCAAGCTGATCACCACGAGTACGCCCGCCACCAGTACCTGGCCGGCATCAGCGCTCGCGAGCACGAGAGCGTACTTCGCCACGAATCCCGAGAACGGCGGAAGGCCAGCGAGGGAGAGCGCGCCCACGACGAACGCCGCCGTCAGGAGAGGCTCTCGAGTGCGGAGCCCCGCAACCCGGTCGAGTCGACCCGAGCCGTACGTCTGCTCGATCGCGCTCGCGACCAGGAGCAGCGAGCCCATCACGATCATGTGGTGCACCATGTACGCGATTCCCGCGGCTATCCCGAGCGGAGTGAAGAGGGCGACGCCGACCAGAATGAATCCAATGCCGCTGATCATCTGGAACACCAGCAACGGACGGATCTCACGCTCCCCCACCGCGGCGAAGGCGCCCACGATGAGCGTGACCGAGGCGAGGATCAGGATCGCGAGCATCCACGTGGCTTCTCCCTCAAAGATGACCGCGCTGATGCGATAGAAGATGTAGACCGCGACCTTGGTGTGCAGGCCCGAGAACAGAGCAGCGACAGCGGGCGATGTGGCGGCATAGGTGCGCGCGAGCCAACCGTGAACGGGGAATACGGCGGCTTTGACGGCGATGGCGGCAAGACACACGGCCGCGGCGATGGCCGTGACCGGGTCATCCGCCGCCCCCGCCAATTCGGCGAGATTGACGGTTCCCTCCACCGCGTAGATGAGGCCGACTCCGGCGAGGAACAGTGTGGAGGCGAGAAGATTCACCGTCACATAGAGGCGAGAGCCGCCCATGCCACCGCGACGGCTCAGGATCACGAGCAGACCGTAGGAGGGCAGCAGCATCACCTCGATGAACACGAAGAGGTTGAACAGGTCTGCCGTGAGCAAGGCGCCGCCCACCCCACCGGCCAGCACGATCACGAACGAGGCGATGGACGGACTGCGAGCTTCACCGCTCGCGATGAGGTACTGGAAACAGACGGCGGAGAGAACTGCCGTCACCAAGAGAAGCAGGCTCGAGAAGGCGTCGGCAACGAAGGGAATCGAGACTCCCTCCGGCCAGATCGCCACCTGGTGGGCGAGCACCGTGCCATCGGCGGTCACCACAACGAGCGCGAGCGCCCCGCTCGCGAGCGCCACGAGGGTGCCCATGCCGAGCACGTGCCGCAGCAGATGATGCCGGGGAGCAACGAAGAGGAGTCCGCCGATGAGGAGCGGAGCTCCGACGAAGAGCGGCAACAGCGGCTCGAGTACGCCGGTCACGAGGCATCACCGCTGTTCGTGGGTGACTCGACCCCGCCGGCCGCTGCCGAGGGGCCGGAGGACGCGGAGTCGTCAGGCTCAGGATGATCGGGCTCCGTGTCGTCGTCACCGCGACCCACGACCGCAAAGGTGGCCATGACCACGGTGATCGCGAAAGCGATGACGATCGCCGTCAAGACGAACGCCTGCGGAAGAGCGTCCGCGGCGACCGACGTGTCACCGCCGAAGAAGGGAGCCTCGCGTCGAGAAACACCACCCGCAGCGATGATCAACAGGTTCACGGCGTGCGTCAGGAGCACGAAGCCGAGAATGATGCGGATCATGCCGCGCTGGAGCACGAGATACACGCCGGCGGCGGTGAGCACGCCAATGCTCAGAGCAAGACTCATGACACACGCTCCCTTCCGGGGCTGGGCGCCGGCTCCCGTGTGTCTCCGTAGCGTTCACGCACCCCGCCAAGCTCATTCAGCAGGGCGATGATGATGGCAACGACCGCGAAATAGACTCCGAGGTCGAAGATGAGCGCGCTCGTGAATCCGTACTCGCCGCCCCAGGGCAAGGGAATGTCCACTCGCACCGGTCGCAGGAACGAGCCCACCAGGTAGCCCCCCAGTCCGCTGAGAACGCCCACCACCACGCCCGCGGAGAGAAGGCCGCGGTAGGCCCACCGCACCGGCGCGCGACCGTCGGTAGAGGCCCCCAAGTAGGCGAGCGCGAACCCGGTGCCGCCGACGAGTGCCGAGATGAAGCCGCCCCCGGGCTCATAGTGCCCGCGCAACAGCAGGTACAACGACAGAAGAATGATGACGGGAGCAGCCCACCGTGCGACCATCCGGATCGGCAACGTGTTGTCGGCGGCGCGCAGCAGCGAGGAGCCTTCCCACCGCGACAGATCAGGGGTGCGCTCGGCCAGGAGGGGGCGGTTGCGCAGAACACCCATGATGACGATGCCGGCGACGGCGATCACGGTCAGCTCGCCCAGCGTGTCCAGGGCCCGGTAGTCGACAAGAATCGTGTTCACGATGTTGGTGCCGCCCGTGTCGACGTAGGCCTCCTCGAGGAAGTACTGACCCACATCGGAGATGTCGCGACGCCCCGTGAAGACGAGGGTGGCCAGTGTCGCCACCGCCCCCGCGCCGATCGCAATCGCGGCGGTCGCTGCTTGGCGGGATTTCGCCACCCGGTGAAAGACCGCGGGCAGTCGGCGCAAGATCAAGACGAGCGCCACCACGGTCAGCAGCTCGACCAGCAATTGGGTGAGCCCGACGTCAATCGCACCCAGAGCGAAGAACCAGAGAGCAACGACAAAACCGGCGCCGCCCACCAGAATGAGCGCGGTCAGTCTGGTGTGCGTGAGCACGGCAGGCACGACCGTGACCAGCAGCAGGACCAACAAGAGCGCGTCGGTCCAGGGCTCGCCCGGCTCGATCACGCGACCCAAAGAGGGTGCGAGGAACAGGGCGGCGACGGTAAGAGCGCCCAGAAGAATCCACGGGGCACTCAGGTGCGCACCCTGCGCATCCGTGCGGGACATACTGCCGACGCGAGTACCCAGGGAGATCGCTCCCGACCGCACGCGCTCCACGATATCGATGGCCGTGAACGGCAGAATGCGACGCTCGAACACCCTGTCGAGACGACGACGTTGGCTGATCACGACGAGGCCGAGCGTGATGATCGTTGCCGACAGCGCGAGTTCGAGCGTGATGCCGCCGAAGAGCGCGAACGTCGCCGAATACGGCTCCCCCGCGGCAGCACTGCCCGCAGCCCCCACGAGCGGGTGAAGCCACACGATCGCCGGGCCCAGCAAGAGGCCGAGTGCGGCGGGCAGGAGCGCAGGAGCCCAAAAGGCTGGAGCTGCTTCGCGCACGACGTCGGGCATCCTGTGGGTGTCGAGATCGTCGCTCGCGCGCTCTGTACCCCGGTAGCGCGTGAACCCACCCAGCACGATGCGACCGGTGTACGCGAACGTCGCGGTCGAGGCGACCACGGCCGTGCCGGCGAGCAGGACCCCCAGCCAGACGGGGCCGCCGGGTTCCGAGAATGCTCCCAGTAGATATTCCTTGGAGATGAAACCGAGTAGCGGGAAGACACCCGCCATCGAGAGCCCCGCCAGAATCGTCGTGGTGAAGGTCACGGGCATCCGCCCCCGGAGGCCACGCAGCAATCGGATATCTCGGGTACCCGCCTGCTGGTCGACGATGCCCACGACCATGAAGAGTGACGCTTTGAAGAGGGCGTGCGCGAGGGTGTAGAGCGCAGCGGTGGTCAAGGCCGAGGGTGTTCCGACACCGATAAGGGCGACGATGAGCCCCAATTGACTGATGGTGGAATACGCCATGATCTCTTTGAGATCAAAGCGACGAAGGGCGAACACCGCCCCCATGACGGCGGTGATGAGGCCGCTCGACACCAAAATGGACTGCCAGACGATCGTCATCGCCAGTGCTGGTGAGAACAACAAGAGCAGATAGATCCCGGCCTTCACCATGGCCGCCGCGTGAAGGTAGGCGCTCACCGGCGTGGGCGCAACCATCGCGTCGGGCAGCCACATGTGGAAGGGGAACTGCGCCGACTTCGTCATCGCCGCGAGCGCCACGAGCACCGCGATGCCCGCGGCGAAACCGGCGTCGTTCTGCCACACCGGATCGAGCAGTGCTTCGCTCACGATCGTGGTGCCGGTGCGGGTGATGATGAGGACGACGGCGAACAGCAGCGCCAGGCCTCCCATCGCCGTCACCAGAAGGGTGCGCACCGCTGGGGCGCTGGCTCGGCGACCCGATCGGTTGATGAGAAAGAACGAGCAGAGGGTGGTGAGTTCCCAGAAGACAAAGAGCAGCACAAGATCGTCGGCGAGCACGAGACCCGTCATCGAGAACGCGAACAACAGCATCCACGCGAAATAGCCGGTGTGGGCGTGGACAGAGCGGTCCGAGAGGTAGCGCGCCGAGTAGGCCATCACGATCGCGCCGATGCCCAGCACGATGATCAAAAAGAGTGCGGAGAGCCCGTCCAAGCGGAGGCGGAGAGCGATGTCGAGCGTGGGCATCCACGGCACGCTCTCGACGATGGCGGTGCCGGGCTCCAGCACCTCCGGCACTCGTGCGGCCACGACGACCGTGAGAGACGCGAGCCCCGCCGCTGCGAGCCAGCCCGCTGCACGACCCATCACGTGGGTCGCGATCATCGTGATCACGACGATGGCAAGCGTGGCGCTCAGGAGCACGATCAGGCTCATGGCACCACCGGTAGCGGGCGTGCGGGCGTCATGGTCTCCTCGAAAGGGGGCGTCATTGGTCACACCGCCGCGTCGGCAGTGTCACGGCACGTGAACACCACGCCCCGCTCGCCGACCAGACTTCCCGGCACACCAGATCTCAGTCTACCGGTCGACAACCCTCCTCGCGCCGCGCGAGAGGCTCCCTCAGTCTCCGCGCGCCGCGGTCTCGCCGATCATGGAGGTGAGGGCGATCATGCGTGAGGTCGCCCGCAAATACTTCTTGCGATACCCGCCCGCGAGCATCTCGTCAGGAAAGACCTGGTCGAGAGGCGTGCCGGTAGTCATGATGGGAATCTGGGCGTCGTACAGACGATCAACGAACGCCACTAGTCGCAGCGCATCGGTCTGCGAGTGCAGAGGCGCCACCTCCGTCATCCCGACCGCATTGACGTCGCGGATCAGTCCGATATAGCGACTCGGGTGAACGGTCGCGAGGTGGCCCAGAACGTCGCGGAAAGTGTCGACCGTGACCGTGCCCGCAACCTCCGCGATGCGGGATGGGAAAGTCTCGTCGTCGAGGGTGATCGCGTGGCCCTCGATGTCGCGCTTGCGGTAGTCCTCGCCGTCGATGCGGACGGTCGTGAAGCGGTCAGACAGGGCGTGAATCTCGCGGAGGAAGTCTTGCGCGGCGAATCGCCCCTCTCCGAGGGCGTGCGGCGGCGTGTTGGAGGTCGCTGCGATGCGGGATCCACTCGCGACGAGCTCCCCCAACAGTCGAGACATCACCATCGTGTCGCCCGGGTCATCAAGCTCGAATTCATCGATGGCGATGAGCGCGGCTCCGCGGAAGTGAGCGACCGCTTCTCGATATCCGAGAGCGCCGACGATCGCGGTGTACTCAATGAAGGTTCCGAAGTAGGTCTTGCCTCGCGTCGCGTGCCACAGGGCCGCCAAGAGGTGCGTCTTGCCGACCCCAAAACCGCCGTCCAGATAGACGCCCGGCCTCACGGCGGGCTCAGTACTGCGGCGACGCAGGAACCCGCCACGGCGGGCGGGGCCGGAGCCTGCGACGAAATCGCGCATGATGCCGACGGCAGCCGCTTGAGAGGGATACCGGTCGTCCGGCACAAAATTGTCAAAACTCGCACTCGCGAATTGTGGCGGCGGCACGAGATGTTCGACGAGTTCTGAGGCGGTCATGCCCGGATGCCGGTCAACAAGTCGCGCACGCACGCTGGTGGAGCCCTCGGCGCTCATGAACCACAACCCCTGGATATTGCACTCCGGTGCCATACTTCGGGCGGCGCCCAGTCGGAGTGCGTAGATTCGTGGGCGGGCGGCCGACATCAGTTTATCGCCCGGCCCGCAGCAGCCACACCCCGCCGCCACACCGAGAGGACCCGATGAGCATTCCCGCCGACCCGGCCGACAAGTTCCAGAGCTACGCACACCCCGAGCGTCTCGTTTCTACCGAGTGGTTAGAGGCACACCTGACGGCGCCCGGTGTCGTGGTCGTGGAATCCGATGAGGATGTTCTCTTGTACGACACCGGCCACATTCCGGGCGCGGTGAAGGTCGATTGGCACACTGAACTCAACGACCCGATCGTGCGCGACTATGTGGATGGCCCCGGATTCGCGGCGCTCATGAGCGCCAAGGGCATCCGTCGCGACTCGACGATCGTGGTGTACGGCGACAAGAGCAACTGGTGGGCCGCGTACGCCCTGTGGGTCTTTACCCTTTTCGGGCACGAGGATGTTCGGCTCCTCGATGGCGGACGCGATCGTTGGATCGCCGAGGGTCGACCACTGACGACCGACGCCCCCTCTCCCACGACGACCGACTACCCCGTCGTCGACCGGCAGGACGAGGAGATCCGAGCCTTCAAGGAGGACGTTCTCGAGCACTTCGGCAAGCCGCTCATCGACGTTCGCTCTCCCGAGGAGTACAGCGGGGAGCGCACGCACATGCCGGCCTACCCGGACGAGGGCGCGTTGCGCGGCGGCCACATCCCCACGGCGCGGAGCGTGCCATGGGCGCGCGCTGCAGCAGAGGACGGCACCTTCCGCTCGGCGGAGGAACTGGCGACGATCTATCGCGACGAGGCAGCCGTCGGCGACGCCGAGGACGTCATCGCCTACTGCCGTATTGGCGAGAGATCGAGTCACACCTGGTTTGTGCTGACCCACCTGCTGGGGGTGCCCCGTGTGCGCAACTACGACGGTTCGTGGACCGAGTGGGGCAGCGCCGTGCGGGTTCCCATCGCGACGGGAACGAGCCCCGGCGCACGTCCCGCCCGCTAGCGTGGAATCGTGACTAGCGAACTGCCCGAGACGCTCGCCGAGATCCGAGATGATTTTCTCGCTCTCGGCGAGAAGGATCGCTTGCAACTGCTACTCGAGTTCTCGAACGAGTTGCCGGAGCTCCCCGACGAGCATCGGGAGCGCACCGATCTGTTCGAGCGGGTCGAAGAGTGCCAGTCTCCCGTCTTCCTGCTCGTCGACGTGCACGACGATCAGGTCGTGGTGCACGCAACCGCTCCCGCGGAGTCACCCACCACGCGCGGCTTCGCGTCGATTCTCGTGCAGGGTCTCAGTGGGCGCGCCGTCGAGGAGGTTCTGGGCGTTCCGGGGGATTTCGCCTTTGATCTCGGGCTCACTGCAGCGGTCAGCCCGCTGCGTCTACGAGGTATGACGGGGATGCTCGCGCGCATCCAACGTCAGGTACGCGAGAAGTCTTCGCTCTGATGTTGCAGCGCCTGCTGCCGCCCGGCCCCGAGCTCGACCCCGACGCACCTGGTGCCCGCAGCGAGCTTCTCGCCGCCTATGCCGTCGAGCGGTCGCCGCACGTTCGCCTGAACGTGGTGACCAGTGTGGATGGCCGCGCGGTGGGTGAGGACGGCACCTCCGAATCCCTCACGACCCGCACCGATCGCATGCTTCTCGGCGTCATCCGCCAGGCCTGCGATGCCGTTCTGGTGGGAGCCGCGACCGTGCGCACCGAGGGCCTGGGCCGCCCCCGGCGCACTCCCCTCGTCGTGCTGAGCGCGAGCGGTGATCTGACGGGTCACGGTTTCACCGCCCACGCGGGAGCCCCGGGTGAGCGCGGCGCCCCAGTACTCGTGGTCACGACGCCGAGGGGCACCAGCACGGTCGCCCGCACGCTCTCGGGCGTCGACCACGAGGTCATCGTGGTGGAGAGCGACGATGCGCAGTGTGATCCTGTGAGTGTGATCGAGGCCCTGCGGCAGCGCGGTATGAACCGCATCGTCGTGGAGGGCGGCCCCTCGCTCGCCGCGAGCCTGCTGAACGCAGGGCTCATCGACGAGATCTGCCTCACGGTGGTTCCGAGAATCGTGGGATCGGGCATCCCGATCTTTGACGGGGTTCGCACCACCGCGATGACGCCCCTGCAGCTTCTCGTCGAGGACGACGGCGTTCAGTATGGTCGCTGGTCGCTCAGGGAAGAGCCGTAACCCACGTGCGAATGGCGCGCTCCCAGCGGGCTGGATCGTAGTTCCAGAGCCGGGTGTGTCGCGCAGAGACGAAGCGTTCCAGGCGCACAGTGTCGGGTCGAGCCGCGGCCAGCGCAGCGCTGCCCTCAATCGGAACGAAGGTGTCATCGTCGCTGTGCAGGATGAGGGTCGGCGTCTCGAGCTCATCTGCGCGCTCGACAAGATCGAGCCGAGGGAAGTCGATGGGCCGAGAGAGCCCGGACCACGGGGCCGCACGTTCGCTCGCCAGCACGCCCAGTGCGAGGGAGCGCACGGCATTGGGCACGCCGAGTGTCGCGGCCTGGGCATGCAGGACGCGCACCCAGTCGATGACGGGAGACTCGAGGATGATGCCGCGTACGTGGTGCCGCAACGGCGAACTGGTCACGAATTGCAGAGTCGTTGCTCCGCCCATCGACCAGCCCATGACGAGGATCCTCCGCGCACCGTTCTCGAGAGCGACGTGCACCGCTGATTCAAGATCGCGCCATTCGTCACCGCCGAGCGCGTAGCGGCCATCGTGGCTCGCGGGGGCCTCGCCATCGTTGCGATAGCTGATGAGCAGGCTCGTGAATCCCAATTCGCGAAAAACGGGGATCGCCCTGAGCGTCTCGGCACGCGTCACCCCGCGGCCGTGCACCTGGATCACCCACGACGCGGTGTCATCGCCCGACGCCGAGCGTTCCGTTTCGCGCGCGGGAATCAGCCAGGCCGGCGCTGCACCGAGCTCCGTCGCGACGGTCACCTCGTCGAAGGGCACACCGAGATCGCTAGGGCTGAGGTGGTACCACCCGCTCCACCGCCCCGAACGGGCTCCCTGGATGCGCCCTTGGTGAACCGACTCGAGACGTCGCGTCACCGAGGTGGCAGTGAGTTCGAGGACAGTGCCGAGCCTCGCATAGCCGGAATCGCGCTCGAACCACATGCCGTAGCGCCCGGGCACGACCGTCTCAGCGGTGGGCGCGAGGGTGATGGTGCCACGATGCTCATCGATGGCCAGAATGCGCACATCTTCTTCGCGGATCGTTGGCGGGGTGACGACTCGGCGTGCGACCAC
>Ga0136600_1000554_pt1 | contig 19884 bp, 17 predicted proteins | sample AntRauMFilla2698_FD_104634 | JGI IMG/M metagenome (GOLD analysis project Ga0136600, IMG submission 104634) | Saline lake microbial communities from Rauer Islands, Antarctica - Metagenome Filla 2 #698 | ecosystem: Environmental > Aquatic > Non-marine Saline and Alkaline > Saline | place...
AGTGAATCTTAACAAAATATTTGAAATGAAAACATTGACAAATTTTAGCGTGTTTACCTTAATTCTAACTTTACCATTTTTGGGATGTGATAGTATTAGTAAAACTGCAAAAGGAACTGTTATTGGAGCTGCTGCTGGTGCATTGGCAGGAGCAGTAATTGGTAAAGCAGCTGGAAATACTACAAACGGTACAATTATAGGAGCTGCAGTTGGTGGAGCTTCGGGTGCTGCGATTGGTAACTATATGGATCGACAGTCTAGAGAATTAGAAGAAGACCTTGAAGGAGCAAGAATAGAACGAGTAGGCGAAGGTATTAAAATTACTTTTGATTCTGGTATTCTATTTGATGTGAATTCATACAGACTTAAAGATGCTTCTAAAGAAAGTATAACAGAATTATCGAAAATTCTACAAAAGTACGAGGACACAAATATCATGTTCTCAGGATATACTGACAACACGGGAAGTGAAGACTATAACCTAAAACTTTCAGAGAATCGTGCTAAAGCTGTTGCTGAATACGCCGCATTTGTTGGAGTTACCGGAGATAGAATGACAATAATCGGGTATGGTGAGTCCGATCCTATCGCTGATAATAGTACTCAATTAGGTAGAACTGAAAATAGACGAGTTGAAATAGGAATTTGGGCTAACGAAAAGCTTAAAAAAGCTGCAGAAAAGGGCGAAATTAAATAATTTTTTTGGAAAAATTTTATAACTCCTTGCACATTTTTATGTGTGAGGATTTTTTTTGCTTACTTTCAGCGAAATAAACAACTACCCTATGAGTCTAAGAAAAAAACTATCTCCTATTCGAATAAAGAATAATCTCTTCAAAAGAGATGTTGGTGCTGCCCCAGGTACACTCAAGCATATTGGAGAGAAAAAGCTTGATAAAGTTAGCATAGAAATTCACGATTATGATCATGAACACCTCGACATAAAAAAAGTAGAGTCAATTGAAGAATGTAAGCCGTATGTAGATACAGTTAATCCAACTTGGGTACAGGTAAAAGGATTGCATGATATTGCTTACCTAAAACAGTTATGGGATGAATTTAACTTTCATCCACTTATACAAGAAGATATTTTAACCACCACTCAAAGACCTAAAATTGAGGATTATGGCGAGCAAATATTTATTGTTTTAAAAATGCTCACAATAGAAGAAGGAAAGCTCATCCAAGAACAGGTAAGCGTAGTTTTTACTGATAAATTTATCTTTTCATTTCAGGAATCAGATAGAAAGATTTTTTTACCAATCAAAGAACGCCTAGCAATAAATAATACTAGAATGCGAAAAGGAGGTCCTGATTATATGGCTTATGCTTTGATGGATATCATTATTGATTATTACTTTGGTGTTTTAGAGGATATTAATAATGAAATTGAGATCATCGAAGAAGAATTATGGACGGGAAAAGATGAAAATGCTCTTGGAGCAATTCATAAAATAAGGAGACAATTACTCCACTTTCGGAAAAGTATTTGGCCACTTAGAGATAGTATTAACTCTCTGATTAGAGATGATTCTTTACTAGTGAAAGATGAAACCAAACTATTTTTGCGTGATGTCTCTGATCATACTATACAAATTGTAGATAACCTTGATAATAACCGTGAAATGGTTTCTAGTTTGCATGACATGTATCAAACTAATATCAGCAACAAGATGAATGAAGTGATGAAAGTTCTAACGATTATTGCTACTATTTTTATACCCCTGACTTTTATTGCAGGGATTTACGGAATGAATTTCGAATATATGCCCGAGTTAAGTTGGCAATACAGCTACCCTATAATTTGGATTGCAATGATAATAATTACAATTGGTATGTTAATTTACTTCAAGAGAAAAAACTGGATGTAAAAAAAGAGCCTTAAGTCATTCAAACTTAAAGCTCTAACTAACTACGGAGGTTTTGGGTAAACTCTAATACACCCTAAAACATAAACGTACCGCCTGCAATTATATTCATCCGATTTACAGTTCCTTCAACCGAATTATTTATACTTTGGTTCGAACTGTTTTCAAATTCATATATGATAGAACGATCATTCCGAGATGAATATTGTCCACTAATATCAAAAAAAGTATTTTTTAATAATGGAATACTTAAACCAGCAGAATATACTGTTTCATCAAATTGAAAAATTTTATGCCTACCTGGAAAATAAGAGTATCCAGCAATTAGCTTTAAACCGCTTTCCAAAGTATACGTAGCATTAGATCTGAAGTTAACAACAGCTACAAAATCTCCTGCAATTGCCTGGTTTGTAGCTTCAGCATCTTGATTCAATAATGAGATATCATTTAGTCCAATATCACCTGCATTAAACGTTAAATCTACTTTAGTAGTACTATAATCAATGTATTCTGCAGCCGCTGAAAAACTCAAATTGCTAAAATTTTCAATTGTGGCTCCAACCTTAAATTCCGCTGGCCTCGTAACTGCATATTCAAATTCAGTTAATACATCATTACCGAGAAAGCTAGTAAAGTCATCTAGTTCTGTATCAATATTTGTATAGTAGTTTTCTGTGACAATCATCCGAGTAGGAAGTACTACACTGGCTCCAATATTTAAGGAAGGTAATATCTTATAGACTAATCCACCCCTCACTGAAAATGCATAGAACTCTGTGTCTAGGTTATCTGTAAGGGTAATTGAATAAATATCAGTTGCTGGATTGTTCCCATCTTCAGGTACTACTCCATCTGCATAAAAATTATTTTCGTCAACCTCTTGGAAATCTCTGTCATAATTAATCGACCCTGATATAAACCCTAACGATGCACCCACATATAAGTTTTTTTGAATTTCTGTGGCGATAAAAATTGAACTCTCTCCTATCGTTTTGTTATTAGTAATATTTCCAAATTGGCTAATACCTCGAAATCCAACAGGGCGTCCATCAACTCTAAAAATAGACTCTATTTCGTCACTTATTTCATTTCTAAAATCAACTGCATAAGCATCGAAAGCAATATCCTCATAAGTATTACCCGATTGTTTAAATAAATCAGTTATAGAATTGTTTTGATTAACACCCTCTAAATATGTTTCATTGTTATCTTTTGAGATCAAATTATAACCACCACCTAAAACTAAACTACCCTGATCTGTGGGCACTTTATAAACTAAACCAAAATTACTGAATCTGGTATTTGAGAACTCAGATGAGTTTGAATTTCCTAAATATCTATTTTTTTGGTCATTAGATTGGTTTAACCAAGCAATTGTATATAAGCTACCATCAGATAGAGCCATTGAAGCTGGGTTATCAAGATAACTACCAATTCCATTAAACGATGAAACTGAAGTTGTAGCTGCTGAACTTGCATCTCCATTTACATTAAATGAACTCATTTGTAGAGCTAAACTTTTATAGGATAATGGTGATTCTCCGTCTTGTGCAAGAATTACACTAGACATAAAGCTTCCTAACAGTAAGAGTATTATTCTCTTCATTTAGTTATAGTTATTAAAATTTGGTGATTATGCTCTAGTTAGCTCTTTCTTTTTGAGCTTCTACTTCTAGTGCTTCTGGATTTATTACTTGACGAACCTGATGACTTTGACCTAGAGACATTAGCTCGTTTAGAAGATGTAGTAGATCTTCTTACATTTGAAGACTTGCTACTCTTTGGATTAGAAGATCGCTTTACTGATCCCCCACTACGCGATGAGCTACTTCGAGACCTACGTACGTTCGAAGAGCTGCCGCGTTTTGTGCCCGAGGATCTTTTTACTGATCCAGATTTTGAGCTAGATCTTGATGAACGTTTAACGCTGGAAGAATTATTTCTTTTTGAACCAGAACTTCTAGATACTGTACCTGATGAACGTTTTCTAGTTGAAGTAGATCTTACTCGAGTTGTTCGAGAGGATCTTGATCTATTACTATTGGATACATTACTAGTACGGCTAGTTCTCAATCTTGTTGAAGAATTTCCAATTCGTGATACGTTACTATTATTTCTTTTAGAAAGAGATGATGAGTTAATATTACGATCACCGGAATTCCTACTCGATCTTGTTACATACTTCTGTGTTAAACCGTTGCTTCTGGCTCCGTAGGAATAATTAGAATTATTTCTTCTGTTATTATTGAAGTAAACATTATTAGAATATCCATAGGCAAAATGATTACCAAAACCGTAATTTGGAAACCCCCAACCATAATTACCCCAACCATAATTGTCCCAATAAGGATTAAATATCCCTCTATTTCTAAAATGGAAGCCCCAACCAACTGACCCCCCAAACCATAAACTGTTTATAGGATAATTATAAAACCCAGCTTCACCAAAAAATACATTACCACCTATCCAATTATATCCAATCGGGTTAAAATTACCTCTCCTACCAATCAAATTTCCTCGGTAAAGAGTATTTCTCCATAAGAAGTCTTGTGTTCCTTCTACATATCCATCGTCGAAACCGTCATTATATCCTTGAGTATATAACCCATCAAAGTTATTTTCTCTATACCATTGTTCTGTTTCGAAGTCTTTATAAAAATAACCTGCATCTTCAACTAGGACTGGTTCATCCTGGAAAGTATCACTTGTGTAAGAATATGGTTTTGCAGTTTGCACATTATCTTCCAAATAGTAATTAGCTTCAGCTTGTTCAGCATCATTCCATGAATAATAACTTGAATTACGGCTACTAGGTTCTGTACTATATCTATCAATAGTACTGAACTGAGTGTAGCATCCTGATAGTAATATTGATGCAGTGACTAAGTACGAAAGTGATATTATCTTAGAATGTTTCATAATCTTCCTCTTTGGACTATTTTTATTACATCAATAAAATGCACCTATAAAATCTAACATTGTATCACATGATAATGCTAGATTTCACCTCGTAGAGATTTGGCAATTACCTCAGCTTTTGAATTAACATGAAGTTTTTTATAAATGTTCCTGATATGAGCTCTAACGGTATCGATAGAAATATCAAACCTATCTGCTATCAATTTATAGCTTAGCCCGTCTACTAAACCATTTACAATATCTTGTTCCCTGTCAGTAAGCATGCTATCAGGATTTTTTTTCGGAGCCTGATCATTAAAATGTGTTATTACTTTTCTAGCGATCTGAGGAGACATTGGGGCTCCACCCTTTAATAAATTATCAATAGATTCTTTTATTTCAGGAAGAGAGGTGTGTTTTAATAAATATCCGGATGCACCAGCTTTTAAAGAATCAAATATTTTATGAGAATCATGATATATAGTCAGCATAATTATATCAATATCAGGATATTTTGACTTGATAATCTCCATTCCTTTTATACCAGACATTCCTGGAAGCTGTATATCCATAAGCAATACATCAGGTGATTGATGATTTTCTAGATACTCGAGCATCTCTTCTACGCTATCTTTTGCAACTGGGCAATCCATTCCCTCTTGCATATCCAGATAACGCTGAATAAGGTCTCTAATCTTCACATTGTCTTCTACAATTCCAATAATTGCCATAATATATATTCAGTTAGTTGGTATTTAATTTACCAGTAATAGAAACAGTAAACCCTTTTTTGATTAAAACTTCAATATTAGCCCCAATTCTTTTTGCTCGCATTTCCATGTTTCGCAACCCTTGGCCTGTCTTCTTCTTACCTTTTCCTGTGGTTCCATTGTCGTTAATCTGAAAGTTAAATTCTCCGTTTGTTGTTTTCATTCGAATTTTAACTTTATTCCCGTTCGAATATTTCGAAATGTTATTTACGGCTTCTTTAAAAATCAGATATAAATTCTCTTTAATTGGTACTGCGAGTTTATTCTCCATCTTAAGATCTTCGAAATCATATTCTATACTGAAGTTTTTAGGCTCCAAAACGTTCAAAACGTAATCCTGCATTCGATCGGTTAAATCACCTAATGTATCATTTCTGGCATCTATAGACCATACGATATCATCTAAACTTGTAACAATTCTTCTACACTGTTTACCAATTTGATTTAAAGACTGCTTAAATTCTACATCAATCTTGCTGGCTTGCAGAAAATCAGATTGTAGGGCAATTTCCGTTAAGCTAGCGCCTACGTCATCATGTAAATCACTTGCTATTCGAACACGAATTCGTTCAATATCTATTAATTTTCGAGCTTTATAATAATTATAGAATAACCATACAATACCTGTTAGAGCAATTATCACAAAAGCTAAAAACCACCATTGCATCCAAAAAGGTGCTTCTACATAAAATGTGAGTTCAGTCATTTCATTACTCCAACTACCATTTGTATTTCGAGCATGCACTGAAAACGTATATTCTCCATTTGGCAATGATGGATATTTAACTACTCTATCTTTAGTTCTTTGCCATGAAGGATCCACGCCTTTCATTCTATATTCATAAACAACTTGATTTGGCGCAGTAAAATTGATTCCAGAGTAACTGATCTCTACATAATTTTGATCATAGCTTAAGTTAAAGTGTTTCGCTTTTTTATTTACCTTTCCTGAAGCTACAACTTGATCAATCTTGACCTTTGGTGGTAAAGGATTCCCTTTATATTGACTTGGAAAAAAGTGGCTAACACCTTCTACAGATCCAAACCAAAGTTGATTATCACTATCTTCATAAACTGCACCTAGGTTCATTTCATCTGAAACCAAGCCTTGTTCTTTGGTAATTAATTGAAATGCCTGCTCTTGATCTTCAGGAACTTCACTAAAATAATTATTTGCATCAAATTTAACTACCCCACTGTTAGTCCCTATCCAAAAAGATCCGTCTCTACTTTGTTTTAAGAAATAACAAACTCTACTTGGTAGTCCATCTTCAGTAGTTATACTTTGAAATTTTAATCCATCAAACCAAGCAATTCCTCCAAATGTTGAAGCCCATATTCTATCTTTATCATCTCTAATAACCATCATGACCGCATTATTAGGCAAACCTTCCTGGATAGTAAAATTCTCAACTTCACCTTCATAGTATCTACTTACACCGCCATAGGTTGCAATCCACATACTCCCGTTTTTACCTTCCACTGTTCCTAGTACAGTGTTATCAGCTAGACCATCTTCTGTCGTAATTTGAGTAAATTCTCTTCCGTCATATCTTATCATTCCCTCATCATAAGTACTTATCCAAAGTATACCGTAGGAATCTTCATAAACCTGCCTGACCTTTCGATAAGGAAATTCCTCTTCATTTAGTACATTTAGTGTTCCATTTTCCAGATAAGCCAAACCATTTCTCATGCCAATCCATATTCTGCCTCTAGAATCATCATTGAGAGAAAAAACCTTATCATCTAATAAGCCCTGATCTAAGCTGAGTGTGGTAAATTTCCCATCTTTATAACGACTAATACCGCCACCATAAGTTGCAAGCCACATTACCTCATTCTCATCTTCGATTATAGATGTTACAACATCATTTGTAAGTCCATTAAGAGTAGTGTGATTTTCAAAGTAGTCCCCTAAAAATAAACTTACCCCTCCGCCAAAAGTCCCAAACCAAATATTCCCCTCTCTATCTAATGTAGATGCATATACGATGTTATTTGAAAGACCATTTTCGGTTGTAAAATTTCTAAATCTACCTTCGTCAAATACACTAACTCCAACTTCTGTCCCTAGCCACAATCTATTATCATTTCCAAAGGTCAAAGTTTGAACACGTATATTATTCAATCCTTCTTTGGCACCGTATGTTTTAAAGTTAATTCCATCAAATTGAACTAGTCCTTCCCTTGTTGCAATCCAGAGATTGTTATTTTTATCAAAGGCAATGTCTCTGATTCGGTCTTCTGGCAATCCGTCTCTTGTAGTAAATGTGCGTATGTTTCCATTTTCAAGTTTTGTCAATCCTCCTCTGGTTGCGAACCAGATTGCACCATTAGGTCCTTCTTTAATTCTACGAATTCTGTTATTTGTAAAACCTTGTGGAGTCGAGTACTGTACAAGTTCATTGTTATCACCTAAGAGCCATGCCCCATCACCATCTGTACCAAACCAAATACCCCCACCTGAATCTTCGTGAATACTTATTATTCGTTGATTTCTTAGGGGATTCAATTTTGGTACCACGTAAATACTATCCTGAAACCAATAGTTAACACCAAACTCAGTGCCAATCCAAATTCTATCTTTAGAGTCTTCAAAAATGGAATGAATTTTACTACTATTTAAACCCTGATCTTCAAAATAGTTTTCTATAGTAATTCCATCAAATCTATTAAGACCATAACCCGTCGCCATCCAAAGAAAACCTTCACTATCCTGAATAATATCATTAACAACAGACTCACTTAAGCCATCTTCTATTGAATACGTTCTGAAGGGATATATTTGACTCCAAGATGGAATACTCCCTATAATTGATAGTAGTAATATGAGAAGTATATTTTTCATTTAGAGAAAGTAATAGAAACAATGTAGAATAGTAATGAAGAATTTCAATTGTTTAAGTTTCATGAATTAAATTCATTAATACTAATAGTTAATAATTATAGTGTCTTTTAACGTTATTGGGAGGACTGATCTTAGAACTCTTGTAACATTTCCTATAATAACAGGAATAATCTACTCAAGACCTTTTTTTCCTAAAATTTAGGATACAAAAAAGCCCCACTCAAAATTAATTGGTGAGGCTGTAAAACTGATTAAAAATCATCTACAATGACTTATGATTTACCAAATCAAAAATCTTTTCTTCTAGCAGCTCTGAGTATTAACATTATTGGTGAAAAAACCCAAATTAATAGCATCCCAATAGAAGTTACCATTCCCCAATTAGTCCCAAAAAATTTCTGAAATAAAGCGCCTGTATATCCTAATAGAGCAGATATATCTAATTTAAGTAGAATAAGGATTCTACTTAAATCAATTGGATTCAGCATAGTTGCAATCAATGTGAATTTATCTAACGGGTATTCCTCAAAAACGATTAATGAGATTAGAAAAAATCCATCATATATCACTGCAAAAAATAGCCAAAAGGCTATAGCGTATCCAAAACCCTTAATTTTATCATTGCTTTTTAAAGAGATAAGAAATGCTATTCCAACAAAAATAAACGTAAGTAAGGCTCCATCAATTAACAAAAACACAAAGTTAAAAATATCTGGAGAAAGTGTAATTCCATAAATCAAAAATGGGATTCCAATTCCTAATACTAGACTCGCCGAGAGAGAAATTGCAACGCCCAAAAACTGTCCTAAAAAAATAGAACTTCGTTTTATTGGTTGCGCTAATAACAGCTCAACAAACTCTCTTGAATTATAGAAATACATCACCCCAAAAATTGTCCCTATCAATGGTGTTAGCACAATAATAATATTCATCAAAGTGATGATTGCCTTAGAAAGATTGGTATTCAAAAATAGTAAACCAAAGCCAAGCAGTAAGTAAAAAACAAAATAGAAATAACTCCATCGACTTCTCATTAAATCATAGAAGCTATATTGCAGTATTTTAAACATTTTCGTTCTCCAATATAGAAGCAATTGCGTATTCCAAATTCTGTTGGTTTGTTTGCTTAGTTATTGCTTTTACTGAACCCTGGAAATAAATTTTACCTTCAAGAAGAAACACTATCTCATCAGACATTTCTTCCACAAAGTTTAGAATGTGTGTGGTTATAAAAATTAATTTACCACGTTCTTTTTGTCTGCGAATATATTCTTTAAGTCTAACCATAGAAACAGGATCTAGTCCACTAGTTGGTTCGTCTAATATTAATACAGGGCTATCAAACATAAAGGCGAGTACAATATTCACTTTTTGACGAGAACCTCCAGAAAGGTTCCCTAATTTTTTGTCCAAAAAGGGCTCTAGTTTAAAAATCTCAATTAATTCATGTTCACGTGTGTCTTTTCCCCTTAGATTTTTAATCATTTTTATGAGTTCAGAAACTTTTAAATTATCTGGAAATCGAGCTATCTGGGGTAAATAGTCAATTTCGTTTCTATAATACCATCTTCCATTTATAGTAGAGTCTTTTAGGCGAACTTCTCCAGTATCTGGCAGTACCATGCCTAGAATAATTTTTATCATAGTCGTTTTACCGGAGCCATTAGGGCCTAAAACTGTAACAATACCTGAATCACTACTCTTAAAACTCACTCCTTTGAGTACTTCAATCTGTCCAAATTTTTTCTTTATATCTAATAGTTCAATCATTGATCATTCTCATTTTGGGAGTAGGGTCTGAAAGATCGTTTGGAGTAAAAACAGGTGACACTTTTTCAGAAAAATTGATAATATCTACAAACAAACTTCTTAATAAAATAATGGTTTCGGGCGTTCTGTTAACGATGTAAGAGAATAATTGAACGGGACGGAAAGGCACATCTCCTATCCCATCTTTATCTAAATCATAGCCAGTATATTCGCTCCAGTAGTTATTCTCAAACTTGTTATCATTCATTTTTGCATTGTATGATAGGTCGAATGAATTGTATAGAAAGTTGTTCTCGGTAAACTCGTTCGTAAAGCATCCTCCTGAAATTTTTACAGCCCAACCATTACTTTTAAAATCATTACGGTAATAATAAATCCTGCTAGAACCTTCTACTTGAATACCGACTGTATTTTCTTGGAAAGTATTTCCTTCAATTTCTGCGTCATATATTTCTTTAAGAAGTAACCCAAATGAAGCGGTTCCCCAGTTATTTTTGAAGACATTATTTCTTACACCAATATTTTTTGAGAACATAACTGCAACTCCTGCGCCGTTATTAGAAAATATATTTCGCTCGTAATCGTCGTTATTTGAAAACATAAAATGCAATCCATACCTAATATTATTTTGGCTAACATTATCAATGACTTTACTTTCATTAACGAACTCTAAGTAAATACCATCTCTTAATTTCTCGATCACATTATTGCTGACTAAAAGCTTTTCACTTTTCCAAGCATGAACACCGTTTCCAGAATAGAACTCGGTTCCTGAATCACCAGTAATTGTATTATTCGTTATTTTCCCATCTTTTGAAGCCTGAATCAAAATACCAAAAAATACATGCCTTAATGAATTATCAGAAATAGTAAATCGGTTACTTTTTTGAATATGAATGGCTGCAAATTCTTCTGTATGGCTAAAGCCTACATTTTCAATTATAAATCCTTTTATGATAACATCATCAGACTGTACACGAATAATACTTCCTTGATTTTCACCGTCAATGATGGCCCCTTTTTCTGCAATAAGAGATATCGGTTTATCAATAATAATTTCGTGCTCGGTATACCGTCCCTTTTTCACATAAATAGTTGTATTTTGGGGTACTATTTCGATGGCTTCTTTAATTGTTGAAACCTCGCACTTTGAACATACTTCAATATTTTGTGCTGATGCTTGTATTTGTAATCCAAGACATAATACTACCATTACCAACAGCTTCATTTTTCTACTTCTATTTGATTCTTTGTTGAACACTATTCCAATCAAAAAGCTCGCCTTTCTTGTTTTCCTGCATAGATTCTGCGTCTTTTTTTGAACTAAATGCTGAAAGGTTTTCGCCCATTGGGCTAGGTATTTCTGGACTTATTAAATAGGTTGCAGATTCTGCATCTACAAATCTATCTATACTTGAGAAATCTGTTACTTTTTTAAAAGCTATTTCATTGCCTATATGGTTTTTTGCATCCTTAATTAGACATTCAATTGAATCATATTTGTATACTTTTCCCTTATTAGTTACAATTTGGGCAGCATGTTTTTTATCTACAATTGTCATAGTACAATACGAGCAGCCATCATGTCCATACTCAATTTTTTGAGGCTCGATGGTACAATTTACTAACAACAAAATTACCACTAGAAAAATAGATATTCTTTTAACCTTCATCTTTATCCTCATCTTTCTTGTCTACATAGTAAGCAGCGACTGATCCAAACATTCCTATAAATAAAAAATAAGCCCCTGTTGATGGATATGAATATGCTTCAAAGTTTAAAATCTTTTTATAGCCAAAAACCGGTGGCTGATAAGATTGACCAGGTACTTTAATGGGTGCTTTTGGATTTAAATTATGTCCATATTCATATTCCCATGAGTAAAAATCATACAGTCCAACAGCTCCAAGTCCTGACATAACTACGAACCAAACAAGAAATAATTTACGCTTACCTATCAGGCCAAAAATGATACCAATGAAGCTCATAATGCCTACTACCCAAGGAAATACTACAAACTCTTTCATTTCAATGGGAATAGACTCCATTCCTACATAGTGATTCATTAAGTTAATATTTTGTATATCGTTTGGGTTCGCACCTACAATTTTATTAATCCAGATATCCATTCCAATACCATCAGGGTATTGCGGAGCTTTTAGCAAAATATTCCACATTGGGAACACAAAGAGTCCTAGAATTAGTATAGAACCTACTATCATTAATATTTGTGATTTTTTCATAACGCTACCTTCTTTCGGTAAGTTTGTCAGTATTGATAGTTAAAAAAATAACCTCCCCCTTATAAAAGAAGGAGGTATTGTGAACATCAGATTATTCCCCGTCTAACATCCAGGATAGTTTAATGTTAGAGTCTTTAGGAGAAACTCGTACATAACCTTGCATTTCTTGGTGAAGAGCAGAACAGAAATCAGTACAATAGAAAGGCCACACTCCAACTTTTTTAGGATCCCATCTAAATGATTTTGTTTGTCCTGGCATAATTAATAATTCAGAAGTGTTTGCGCCGATCATTGCCATGCCGTGTGGTACATCAAAATCTTGCTCTAAATTTGTAACGTGGAAGTACACGATATCACCAACTTTTATACCTTCAATATTATCAGGTGAAAAGTGACTTCGAATTGTACTCATATAAATATGAACTACATTTCCATCTCTTTCTACTTTAGTTTCTCCTTCATTCTGTACAGAATAAGGATGCTTATTGTCTTCAAGTTTGTAGAACTTTTTCGAATTAGGCTTGATCAAATCAGCTGGGGCACCTGCAGCATAATGAGGTTCGCCATGTGTTGGAAAATCGAGCAATAATTCCATCTTTTCTCCAGAGATATCATATAATTGAGCCGAATGCTCCAACTCTGGACCAGTTGGTAGGTATCTATCTTTTGTGATTTTGTTCATTGCTATAGCATACTTACCGAATGGTTTACCTGAATTTCCACCAGGAATCATGATATGACCTACAGAATAATAAGTAGGCTTACGGTCAATCACTTCCCAAGAACCTAGTTTCCATTTCACAACTTCAGATGATATAAAAAACGTTGTATAAGCATTTCCCTTTCCATCAAATTCTGTGTGTAATGGTCCTAAACCAGCCCCTTCAACAACACCAGAAACGGATGCGTCATAATTAATAACTGGAATTCCGTATTCTTCGCCAGAGAAATCTTCGTTATTGATTGCATTTATCATATTTGTGAAAGAATGTGCAGTTAAAGAGGCAGAAAGCTTACCATTACCAATAATGTATTCGCCTGAAGGATCAACATCCACACCATGCGGAGATTTCGGAGTTGGTAAAAAGTAAACTAATCCAGGAAGTTCAGCAGGATCTAACACTTTTACTTTCTTCATCATTGTCGAAGTTGCAGTATGTGTATGTTCATCGTACACGTTATGAGCATACTCAGTATCCATTTCAGTGAATTTACCTGCACGCATGTATTCTTCAGCTTTTTTCCAGTTTATAGCAGCGATGTAATCCTTATCATTTTGCGATGCATTTACTTCTAATAAAGTACTTGCTTCTTCTGTGTTGTAAGTAGAGAAAAACATCCATCCGTGAGATTTACCTCGTCCAGGGTGAGCCAAATCGTAATTAAAACCAGGAAGTATAATCTGAAATTCAATGTTCATTCTTCCAGTTTCTTGATCTACTTTGATAAAAGAAATAGCACCTTTAAAATTACTCTTGTAATCTTTTATAGACATATCTCTTTGAGGAATAGGTACACTAAAGCGAGTACCAGCAACTACATATTCGGTGTTCTCAGTTACAAAAGAAGAACTGTGATTACCAGCGCTATTTGGAACTTCGATAATTTCTTCCGTTTCAAATGTTGATAAACTTACTCTTGCAATACGCGGAGTGTTATTTCCATTTACAAAAATCCATCTTCCATCAATTTCACCTTTAGTTTGCGAAATATCTGGGTGATGCAAATCATCCCAAGGAACAAATCCATAAGACGTATTCAACATTGGAGTTGTTTCCTCTGAATATCCATATCCGTTTGTAGCGAATTGTGAAAAAACAGGGATTTCTTTGAATAAACGACCTGATGGTAATCCATAAACTGTTAGGTTACCGCTGTAACCACCTGACAAAAATGCGTAAAATTCGTCATGTTCGCCTGGGGCTACATACACCTTCTCAGCAGCACTGCCACCTAAGGCTCCTTGTTGATTACTATTATTTACGCACGAAGAAAACAATATCAACGTCGTAATAAAAGTGATTAGAGATAGTATTTGTGTTTTTAGTTTCATGATGATGTTAGCTTTGATTATTTATTTTTTGGTAGAAATACTTGATCTACCACATTTATTATTCCATTAGAAGTTTGAATGGTAGCCAATACTTTAGCACCATTTACGAGCACATCCTCACCATCTAGAGTAACATCCAGATAATCGCCTGTGGCCATGTACAATTTTCTTCCCTTCTGAGCGGATTTGATTAATCCTTCTTTATCATACGACCCAGGAGCAGCATGCAGAGTTAGAATAGATGCTAATTGAGCTTTATTCTCTGGTTTAAGTAGGTTATCTACTGTACCAGCTGGTAATGCATCAAATGCAGAATTTACTGGGGCAAAAACTGTAAGTGGACCTGCGTTTACCAGAATATGCTCTATTCCAGCTGCTTGTACTGCAGCTACTAAAGTCGAGTGGTCTGCTGATGAGATGGCAACTTGTAGAATATTTAAATCAGAGTCTTCATCTACCACTGAAGCTTGTCCTAATGGTGTATTATTATGCAAATTACTGGATGCATTAGTTTCAGCTTTATCTACTTTGGTACAACTAATTAATAGAGCCAAACAAAGTCCAGATAATGTTATGTAGTGTTTTCTTTTCATTCTATTTTATTATAGGGTTCTGAAATACTCAAGCACGGCTCGAGCTTCATCTTGGGTTAAGTTCTGATTTGCCATAGGAGTACCGTTATACTCTATTAGCAATTGCTTGGCAACAGGATCTTCTTTTACCATTACATCTGGATTTAATATCATATTCATTACCCATTCTGGAGTTCTTCTATCGAGAATTCCTTTTGGGGATGGTCCTATGTATCTTTTTTCTACTTTGTGACAGGCAGAGCACTTTGCAGTAAAAATTTCTTCACCCATTGCCGTCATTTCTTTATCAATGGTGTCAGAAAGTGAAATTTCTTGGATTGGACCAACACCGTTTGGGTTTGCCGCTTGTACTTTGGTTTCACCTTTTTCCGATTCATTATTATCTGAATTTTTATCTGTACCGCAGCTAATATTTACTAGTGTAAAAAAAGTTATAAGTAGAAGTATAATTGAGTGTTTTTTAAATTGATTAATATGTTTCATATTTAAGAGTATTTTATCTTATTTAGTGGTAAATTTTTTTAGTTCCAGTCAAAAACTCCTTTATCAGTAAGGCGTAAGTTATTATTTTTCCCATCGGTTACAAGCTTTTCTAATGTAGTATTTCCAAACAATTCACGAATTTGAGTACGATTTTTTTCCCATTCATCATGTAACGGGCAAGGTTGTTGATGTCCACAGCCTGGTAAACCTAGTACACATTCCTTTAACAGACCATCTCCATCTATAGCTATTACAACATCTAAAAACTTTATTTCTTTAGATGGCAAAGCTAATTTTACACCACCCTTTGGGCCTTTGTAGGACTCCAATAATCCTTTTGCTGTTAGTTGCTGAAGAATCTTAGTAAGAAAATGAAACGATATCCCAAGCTTGGAACTCATCTCTTTTATTGATATATATTCACCCGTTTTATTCGCTGCTAAAAACAGAGAGGCTCGGAGCCCATATACACATGATTTAGATAATAACATAATTAAGAGTCTTTTGTCTTAAACTAAACTCATTTTCATATTTTGTCAACTAATTTCTAATTTTTTTTCCATAAAAAAACCTTGTTTACTTTAAGCAAACAAGGTTTTAATAAAGTGGTGTTAATTACTCACCCTAAATATGCGCGTAAAGCTGCGCTTCGGTTATGGTGGCGGAGTTTTCTAAGTGCTTTTTCTTTAATCTGACGAACTCTTTCACGGGTAAGATCAAAACGTTCGCCTATCTCTTCAAGTGTTAAAGAATGTTCTCTTCCAATACCAAAATATAACCTTATAACTTCTGCTTCTCTTTTTGTCAATTTCGAAAGGGCTCTTTCAATTTCAACTTTAAGAGACTCTCCCATCAATTCAAAATCAGGAGTTGGGATTTCTTCATTCTCAAGAACATCCAGAAGTCTGTTATCTTCACCCTGCGCAAATGGAGCATCCATCGAAAGATGTCTACCAGAAATCTTGAGGGTGTCAGCAACTTCACCGACAGTCATCTCTAGACTTTCTGCAAGTTCATGAGCAGACGGAATACGTTCGTACTCTTGCTCAAGTTTTGAAAGCTCTTTACCAATTTTGTTAAGAGCGCCAACACGGTTAAGCGGTAGTCTCACGATTCGACTTTGTTCAGCTAATGCTTGAAGGATAGATTGACGTATCCACCATACAGCATAGGAAATAAACTTAAATCCTCTAGTTTCATCAAATCTTTTTGCTGCTTTAATCAATCCAAGATTTCCTTCATTGATCAAATCACCAAGGGAAAGACCTTGATTTTGGTATTGTTTTGCGACAGAAACCACAAAACGAAGATTAGCTTTTGTTAAGTCTTCAAGTGCGCGTTGGCTACCTTTTTGAATTTCTTTTGCCAGACGTACTTCATCATCTGGAGTAATAAGTTTCTCTTTTCCAATCTCGTGCAGATAACGGTCTAAGGATTCTGACTCACGAGTTGAGATTCCGGAACTTTTTGCCACGGTAAATTTATTTGGTGAAAATTAGTACTAAAGCTACAAAGGGCGAGACTTTTTAATATTTAAGCTGAATGGTTGCAACCTTTTTTCAATGCTTCGAGTGTCTACGCTCCTGATGAAAGCAATAAAGAATATACGAATTTTTAAGTTCTTTAGTATTGAAATTTCGCAATTTCTTGTTTTCAGCAATTCTGCTTCTTTCTTTTAAATAATATATTTAAAAATTAACACGAAGATGAGCGGTTACACCAGGATTACCAAATTCGTTTAAATAACTAAAGCTAGTTTCTGGAAGGTTTATTGCCATATTTCTAGCTCTTGTAAATGCATTTATACCACTCAAAACACGATTTACAACCATCAATGATAAAAGTGTAGGTAATTGATTCTCTGAATTAGAAATACGATCGCGTGTATCCTGAAACTGAAGTCTTGCTTCATTACTTTCCCAGTTCCAGTTATTTTCAGGTGTATTGGGTAATATATTCTGCCAACGCCGTGACCGAAGCTGAAAATCGTTGTACTCAGCCAAATTATTATAATTAGAGATTGCCAGTTCGAACTCTCTGTCTCTATTGATTATAGAGACTCCCGCTTTAGATCGTGCGAGTGTGTTAAGGTTTTCTCCTAATCGATTAGCTCTGGCATTCAATCCAAAATAGCCCGCAATTAATGCAATGTCTGTTGCAAGATGAATTTTTCCTCTCGTCCAATTATCACTGTCCACATATTGATGACCTAAACCTGGTGCTACAAAAGAAATCAGTAATGCCATTTTTGGATTAGGAAGGTTTTCTATCTTGCTGCTTCCTTGTTCATCGAAGTCTATAGATTGAGCATTATTACTTTGAACAAGCAACATCCACCAGGGAATAATTAATATCCACTTAAGGTAATTTATAAGTCTAAATTTATACCCGTTATCCAAAATTGACTATTAAGTGTTGAATATTCTGTATTGGTCTTTCATTTTTTCTTTTCTCTTCCCCAATGTCGGAAAATAGAAACGCTAAAACCAATCATCAGAAGAAATGTTCCGAGCCAAACTACAGAAATAAATGGTTTTTGTTCTGCTACAACTAGTATCCATTCACTTTGGTATTCTTCATCTAACCCATTTATGGTTAAATCGATCTCACCCGTCTCAGGATAGACTTTTGAAAAGTTAAAAGTGAGGTCATAACCTGGCAACTCAACTGGTGGCGAAAATACAAATGTATTTCCTTCTTCATCATTATATAAAGCATAAAGAGGTTCTATTAAAAATTGCTCACTACTTGCAAGATGGGTAATCTGTATCTGAGCTCTAACTCCAATATTCGTATTTGGAGGAAGCTTAGTTTCATCTTCCATAGTATAGTTAAGGAAATTCATCTCAAAACCATCCACTGATACTGTTTCACCTTTTTCAAATTTGATGGTCTGAACTTCTGGCACTTCTTCATCTTGATTTACTCTAGCATTTACATTAGCTCTTCGAGTAATCATATCATTTCTTTGTTTAATAAAAGAACTTCCTGCCACATAAAGGTAAATATCACTTACTAACCCCGATCGTACATCTGGATCTACAGACCATTGCACATTATCCTGAGTAGAGGTAGCTAACATCGGATAAACTTCAGGATTCATATAAAATGGATCACTTCCGTCAATTGGCTCAAATAGTAATTTATATGTTTGCTGCCCAGGCCGATTTTGATCTGATAGATCAAATCCTGTATAGGTTACAATATATTTGTTGTTAATGACCTTCGGTTCTTCAAGTTTCAACTCTAGAAAGAGCACAGGTTCGCTAACTGTAAAGCCCATTTCATCTTTTATAGCGCCTTGTTTAACCTGTTCGTTGTAATTAAAGATTTGTTGATCCAACATTGGAGAATTATATGCTGATGACGCTAATATCCCAATTAAAAGAATTCCAAAACCAACGTGTGTAACAGAGCCTCCTATGAGCTTCGGTTTCTTCACAGATAATTGAACCATCACAAAAGTATTTCCTACCACCGCAAATATCGCGCAGAATGTATACAACATATAGTACAGGTCTCTAATCTCACCAAAAATCACTAAAATAATAGTGAGTGCTGAGGTAATTAACAGAGGGTTTATCAATGCAGAGGAAAGGGATTCGAAGGAATATTTTTTCCAAAACAGATATTGACCAAAAACCGTAAAAACTGCCATTATCATTACGATAGGCATACTCCATTGATTATAAAAACTTATCTCAGGGGGCGTTGGGTTTTCGTTGAATAACAAGCCTATTATTGGAGAACTTGTTCCTAATATTATCACCAAACCTAAGATGAATAATAAAATTGCCCCTGTAAAAGTCATGAACTAACGACTCAAAATCTGTGACTCTTTTTTCTGAGACGGCAATTCTTTATATCTCCAAATAAACATTCCTAATCCAAGTCCAGTTATTACAATCATGAATGCCAGTAACTGATTGTAGAGTCCTAAATCGGTAAAACTATGTACTGAAGAATCAGCGAGAATTCCTGATTTAGTAAGAAAAGTTTCGTAAACAACCGCAACATATGCTAACAACGCAAAAATAATAGATGACTTTTGAGCCACAGAGCTTTTACGTTGAATAATCATTGTGTGAATTCCAGCTGTACCAATTAACCATGGCACCAAGGATGCATTTTCTACAGGATCCCAAGCCCAATACCCACCAAATGAAAGTGTTATGTAAGCCCAATAACCCCCAAGAAAAATCGCTGTGAGTAGAATGACGTTAGCAGTTAATGTCCATGGTAAAGCGGGACCAACCCACTCGTTATACTTTCGTTTCCACAAGGCTGCCATTGCAAAACAGTATGGAACCGTCATCAGTGAAAACCCTGCAAATAAAATTGGGGGATGAATCAT
>Ga0136600_1000555_pt1 | contig 19816 bp, 16 predicted proteins | sample AntRauMFilla2698_FD_104634 | JGI IMG/M metagenome (GOLD analysis project Ga0136600, IMG submission 104634) | Saline lake microbial communities from Rauer Islands, Antarctica - Metagenome Filla 2 #698 | ecosystem: Environmental > Aquatic > Non-marine Saline and Alkaline > Saline | place...
GGTAAATGAAAATGCGCGGGCTGTAAAAAATGATATCGGTGAAATCGAATATATCGAAGGCAGCATGGAAAATGTCACGCAGCGTAAAATGGTAGAAATGGATTTGAAGGAAGCTATGGTAGCATCTGATTTGGCTAACCGTTCCAAATCCGAATTTCTTGCGAATATGAGTCATGAGCTAAGAACGCCGCTTAACTCTATCATCGGTTTTGCAGAAATCATGAAAAATGAAGTTCTGGGCGCTATGGAAAACGAACAATATAAAGACTATTCCAATGATATTTATGACAGCGGTAACCGCTTGTTGAAGATTATTAACGAAATTCTAGATGTATCCCGAATCGAATCGGGCGAGCGTCAGTTGAATGAAACACAGATTGATATGGATGATCTGATTAAAAACTCTCTGGAGTTTATTTCAGCGCGTTATGAGTCTAGTAAATTGACTGTTATTAACGCATGCGAAGGGAGAGTCCCGAGCATAGTTGGTGAAGAACGTGCGATTAAACAGATTTTGTTAAATCTGATGTCCAATGCAATGAAATTCACTCCTGCGGGTGGCCGTGTAACGATTATGCATGAATTGGATGCAAATGGTGCGCTGCGTGTATCTATAACAGATACCGGTGTTGGTTTGAACGAAGACGAAATTGCCAAAGCGTTATCCCCATTTGGTCAGGTAGACACAGCGCTGAGCCGTTCTGGGTCGGGCGCAGGGCTTGGCCTGAATTTGGTCGATGCTTTAATCAGCATTCACGGCGGTAAATTCGAACTATTCTCGGAAAAGGGCATTGGTACAACGGCAACGCTTATTATACCCTCCAAACGTGTGTTAGTAGATAGTTCAAGCGGACAACAAGGGCGAGGGACCGCGGTTAGCGGCGAGGCTGCTTACCATGAGGTCATGAAGCGTGAACAAGAGAAAACGACGCAGCAAAAAACCTTGAAAGATGACACAGATAGTATTCACTAAGCGTTTATAAGTGTTCGTTGCGCGGGGCATTACCGTGCCTGATAATAGAGTGTTTCCAACTCTTCAATATCCATATCCAATATTTGAGAGGCTTGAGCGTAGGAAAAGCCGGAGCGCGCTAATTTTGCAAGCATCTTCTTTTTAAGCTCATGATCGCGTTTATTATAATCTTTATTATAGGCGCCGATTTTTCTACGCCTGGCAAATAGCGCCGCAGCAATAATATCCGGATCATGTTCTTCTCCATAATCCTGATCATGCGTTTCCAGCGTTTCCTTGATCAAGTCCTCGTCCAGACCTTTTTGTTTCAGCTTCATTAATATCATCCGCGAGGGTAATCCTTTACGCCTTAAGCTGTTAACCATTCCGCGTGTATAAAGTTCATCATTCAAATAGCCGAGATTTTGAAATTCCGCGATAACATTTTCCAGCATGTCATGGCACTCTTCTTCAGGTGGTTCTTCATGAACGCGAATAGAGCGCATAATCTTACGTTTCATAGTACGCCGAAAATGCTCTGTGCAGGCGTTGTAGCGCTCCAGATAATATAATCCTGAGTTATATAAATATTTCTGCGTAATTTTTTTAGGTTTACGCTTGGTTTTATTTTTCTTATAAGGTTTGGCAGGTGATGATGTCTGCATATTTTTGCACAGGATAATGTAATGAATGATACGAATAATCAGTATAACAACCAGATCACAGTTTTTGAACTGGATAAATTAGATATTCGCGGCCGCGCACTTCGCGTCGGCGATTTGGTGCAGGATATCATCAGCGCGCATGATTATCCTGACTATATTAATCGCTGTATCGCAGAGCTGGTTGTTTTATCGTCATTGTTTTCATCTTTGTTTAAATTCGAGGGTATTTTCTCCCTGCAAATCCAAACAGACGGCGCGGTTAAGATGCTGGCGTGTGATGTAACAAGTATGGGCGGCGTTCGCGCCTGTGCCAGTTATGAGGGGGAGGATACGCCGGATACTCTGTTTGGTAAGGGGTACATGGTGTTTACAGTTGATCAGGGCGCGGATAAAGAGCGTTATCAAGGCATAGTCGATCTTAAAAATGATTCATTGATAGATTCGGTGCAGCATTATTTTAATCAATCGGAGCAAATCCCGACTGGCTTAAAACTCTTCATAGATCAGAATAAAGACAAACAATGGCAGGCATCAGCGATGCTTTTGCAGCGTATGCCCGGACATGGGGAGTCTATGCAGGAAAAAAATAAGCCGCGTGTGGAAAAGGACAGCGAAACGCAGATAGCAGACTGGCAGCACGCGATGGTTATGATGAGCAGCCTGACAGATGAAGAGATGTTTGATAACACATTGGAGATGAATGACGTTTTAATACGTTTGTTTCATGATCAAGAGGGGGTTCGCGTTTATGAACCGGTTCAGCTTAAAAAACATTGCCGCTGCACGTCTGATAAATTGCTATCGGTTCTCAGATCTTTGTCGGATGATGAAAAAGATGATCTGATCGAAGACGGCGCGGTTGAGGTTCGATGTGATTATTGTGGTGAAAATTACACTTTCACCGTTTCAGACATCACAAATCAGGGATGATGATGAATGATCATTGACGTTTTAAGCGTCTCTTCCTAAGGTAGGACATATTTTTAACTTAAAAACGGTGATTTTTATGAAACATATTTGTCTTTTACTTTGTATTTTGTTGATGGCGTCCTGTACGTCCAAGACGAGCGGATATGATGGAAAATCATTGCCGGATATGACATTTGCGCATTTGCAGCCATTAAACCTGAACGTCGCCGATGTGGAAATAAATAATAATTATGACCCCAATCTAAATGATCGTGATATGTCCATCGACTTACCCGTTAGTCCTGATATTGCAGTAAAGCGCTATGCCGAAAGTCGTTTCGAGGCAGTGGGGACACGCGGCAAGTTCATTTTTACAATCGAAAACGCCAATACAGGCTATGAATTGATTGAGCCGGAAGGCAGCCTAAAACAATGGATGGGTGTTGACCGTAGCGAAAAATTTGACGTGAGTGTGATTGTACGTTTTTTCTACATTGATGGTTTGATGAACGAATCCCCGCATAGCGTCATGGAGTTTAAACGATCCATCACTATTCCGTATAGCTATTCACTCGCGCGGAAAGAGCATGAACAATTCAAGTTTATTGAAGTTATGACCAAGGATATTGACGAGGCGATTACGCAAACTATCCAGACAAAATATCCTGAACTTCTCGCTGTTGCGACCAGTTATGGTTCTGCGACAGAGCAGGTGAACTATCCTTCTGATAATGTACAAACCAGAACAGAGCCCTCAGCATCCTATCAGCCCGAGAATTTATTAACGGCGCCAGAAGTGCGGTGACAGCATCACAAGGATGGCCAGAATTTCAAGCCGTCCTAAAAGCATCCCGAAAGATAAAATCCATTTTGATATGTCGGGCAGGGGACTGAAATTCCCTGACGGGCCGATGATTTCGCCAAAGCCCGGACCAACATTGGAAATTGATGTCATTGCGCCGGATATAGACGTCATAAAGTCAAGTCCTGTTAGGCTGAGCAGAATGGAAAGCATTATAAAGCAAAGCAAATATAAGAAAACAAAACTGGATACAGAAGATGCCGCTTCATCAGGGATAGGTTTTTTATTAAAGTAAGGAATGAAAACACCGTTCGGATGCACAAGTTTACGAATTTGGGCTTTTACAACCGCAAACATTACCTGAATACGAAACAGCTTAATGCCGCAACTTGTTGACCCTGCGCTTGCACCGCAAGCCATCAAAAACAGCAGGGTAATGACGGGAAACGTTCCCCATGCGCCAAAATCTGTGCTGCTGTATCCAGTGCCAGTCATAACAGAAATAACGTTAAACGCCACGTGAGTGGTTGTATTTATATCCAAAACAGATGTCTTGAAATATAGATAAAGAACAAGCGCGGAAATGACGGTACATAAAATACCGAGCAACCAGCGTACCTGAGGGTCTTTAAACAAAGACATCCCCTTACCGTTTAAAAGCTTAAGGTAAATAATAAAGGGTGTTGCGGACAGCAGCATGAATGTAATGGCTACATATAGCGGTCCGGAGGAAGTATAAGCTGAGAAGGAGGTGTCTTGGTTGGCAAAGCCGCCTGTCGCTAGCGTTGTCATTGCATGAGAGATGGAGTCAAAGCTATTCATACCCGCTAAATGATAGCAAAATGCGCATGTGATAGTCAGAAAAACATAGATTCCTCCAATAGATTTTGCAAAGTCAGCCGAGCGTGGAATTACTTTTTCACTTTCCGATAGTTCAGTTTTAAACAGTTGCATGCCGCCAACCTTCAAAAAAGGCAGCACAGAGAAAGCCATAATGATAATACCGATGCCTCCAAGCCATTGAAGGATAGCACGCCATATCAATATGCCTTTTGGCATGTCTTCAAGGCCAACAAAGACCGTAGAGCCTGTTGTAGTTAAACCTGATACCGCTTCGAAAACAGAATCTGTAAATGAAATATCAAGTTCCGAAAGCCAAAACGGCAGTGCAGAAAATAAACATAGAAAAACCCATGAAAATGTGATCATGACAAACCCGCTTTTTGGCGTGATGTCGATCTGATCGCTGGATGTTGTAAAGACCATCATTCCGCCGAAATAGGCGGTGATCATTGCGCAAAGAAAAAAGACGCGCCAGTCGCTATTTGCATAGTGTAGATCAACCAGCATTGGAACGACCATGCCTAAGGAAAGCGCACAGAGCAGAAAACCGACAATTTGTATTATAGGTCTGAAATCAAGAATGATTAGGCTCCACAAGCTTTATATATTAATGGATAACTTGAATATCGTGGGGGCTGTCGAGTGAAAACGCCGGGATTTCAACATTTATATAAATGCCCGCATCGTTTTTCATTGTGTAATGGCCCATCATGATACCGCTTGGCGTGTTGAGAGGTGTGCCACTGGAATATTCGAATGTTTCGCTTGCGTTTATCAATGGCTGTTCACCAACAACACCTTCGCCTTGAACCTCTTGGCTGAAGCCTAAAGAGTCTGTGATTTTCCAATAGCGTGAACGTAGCTGAATAACGTCACTACGGTTGTTTTTGATCCGCACGTGATAGGCCCAAACATAATGACGTTCATCAGGCACAGATTGATCTTCAAGATAGACTGGCTGTACTGTGATCTCTATATCTTCGGTCGTCTTTGAGTATATTGCATTCAAAGACACGTCAGCATTCGACGTTAAGTATGATGAGGTAAGATCCTTCATGAAATTCCTATCGTGCGTTATTCAAATGTGATTTGAACACGTCTGTTCGCTGGCTCGCGAATACCGTCTTCTGTCTGTACAAGGAGGTCTTTTTCACCTGTGCCTTGCGTATGGATCAACGAGCTATCAATGCCGGTAGCAACAAGAATATCGCGTACTGCGTTTGCGCGTTTTACAGCAAGACGCTCATTATAAGCCTCTGGCCCGGCGCGATCTGTGTGTCCGGTAAGTGTAATTTTTTCAACATTCCGTGTTTCAAGCTCTTGCTCAACAGCGTCTAATACGCTCTCGCCACTTTCTGTCACGCTGAACGAGTCATAATCGAAAAAGATCAAATACATAGCGTGCTGTGGGCGCATTGTTTGCGCAATGTCCGATTCTATTGGCTCCAGAATTGATGTTTCCGCTTTCGGGAGAGGAACGTCAACCGGCTTAGGCGGTACAACCATAGCTTCTAGTTTGTTGATAGCACTCAGGAATCCTGTTTTACACAGCAGAATCTCGTTGGCTTGCCAGTTTTCTTCCTGCTGTTCAATCCAGCAGTCAAAATTAACTTGCGCGGCTGCTGCGAGTTGGGGTGCTATTTCGCGAGCGCCAAAATTAAGCACTTTGACTAAGCGTCCGCGCGCAGAATTAAGCTCTTCAATATGGCGTGCCAGAAGATTCCAATCAGATGTTGGTTCAGGCATAACATTTTCTCCGGCTGCTGACGCGATGCCTTTACGTGCGAAATGAAGCGCATCAGGATGATCGTGCATTTCGGAGAGTTCATAGTTGGCATATTCACGATACCCATCGGCAAGATAGCGTGTGAAAGGACTTCCGACGGCTTGAATTTCATTTAAAGTCTCGACTTCGGTGAAATCCTTTTGCGCCGAACACCCCGAGATAAATACAAGCAAAGCAGCCATTAGGCCGAATGAAACTGATTTTTTAAATGTGTTTAATCTGAATTTGGATAAAACACAGAATTGCTTACATATCATGGGAGTATATCCTTAGGTCTGAACTTTTAAGTTTTAAATTATTGTTAGGTTATTGATCGCAACAAATGCAATCATATTTTATTATTATGCTTTTATATTAAACGAGTCGTACGCTCAATCAAAACATGCCTTTCACTCTAAAGGAAATATCCACATATTAAAAGAAACACTTTACTTTTTTTGTCAGACAGCAAAGATAAGCCATAGTTAATGTTTATAGATTGATTGATTTTAAAAGGGGAATGTGATGAGCAAAGAATTCAGAGGGCGGATATATGATTCTATTTTGGATACGATTGGTGCAACACCTATTGTAAGGCTCCCGCGACTACAGTCTCATTTTAAACTGGATGCTGATTTAATGGCCAAGCTCGAGTTCTTTAATCCGCTTTCCTCAGTCAAAGACAGGATTGCTTTGTCTATGCTGGAGACAGCAGAAAAAGATGGCGCGATTATCGCCGGTGAAACGACATTGATTGAACCGACGTCGGGCAACACAGGCATCGGTCTTGCTTTTGTAGCGGCCGCCAAAGGGTACAAATTAATTTTAACAATGCCGGAAAGCATGTCGCTAGAACGCCGTAAAATGCTGCGTCTTTTAGGTGCAGAGCTTGTGTTAACGCCAAAAGAGCAGGGGATGAAGGGGGCGATTGAAAAAGCCGGTGAACTTCAAGCTGAAACGAAAAATAGTGTCATTCTGGGGCAGTTTTCAAATCCTTCCAATCCGGAGATTCACAAACACACAACAGCCGAAGAGATTTGGCAAGATACAGGCGGCGACGTTGATATTATTATATTCGGTGTTGGCACCGGCGGAACAATTACAGGCGTAGCCCAGCAGCTTAAGGCACGAAAATCCTCGCTTCATATTGTTGCGGTCGAGCCCTCAGGCAGCGCCGTTTTATCTGGCGGCGATCCCGGGCCACACATGATACAAGGGATCGGGGCGGGCTTTACACCCGAGATCCTGGACACTGATATCATTGATGAGATCGTTCTTGTCGATAATGATCAGGCCTTCGAAATGAGCCGACTGGTTGCAAGGCTGGAGGGCGTGACAGTGGGAATTTCATCCGGCGCGGCGCTGCAAGCCGCAATTCAGCTTGCGGGAAAAAATGAAAATAAGGGCAAGAAGATTTTGGTGATTATCCCTTCAAGCGCGGAACGCTATCTTTCGACAGCCTTGTTTGACGGGCTGGAAGCTTAATAGCCTCAAAGCATAATCATAATTTGAAAGCACGCTATGTTTGATTTAATTAAGTCTATTCGTCAACGTGATCCTGTTAAGCCGTCTGCGCTTGAGGTCTTTTTCGCGTATCCGGGATTTCATGCCGTAGGGATGCATAATATCTCCGCATGGCTTTGGTCTATTCATTTGAAAACATTGGCGCGGATCTGGTCACACATAATCCGCTTTATGACCGGTATTGAAATTCATCCCGGTGCAACATTGGGGAAAAGGCTTTTTATCGACCATGGCATGGGGGTTGTGATTGGCGAGACAACAATTATAAAAGACGATGTTACGCTTTATCACGGCGTAACACTTGGAGGTATCGGCATAGCCGCCACAGATGGAAAACGCCATCCAACCATAGAGCGCGGCGCGATGATTGGCGCAGGAGCGCAAGTGCTGGGAAATATTGTTGTCGAAGAAAACGCTAAGGTTGGCGCAAATGCTGTTGTAACGTCATCTGTTCCCGCAGATTGCACGGCAGTTGGAAATCCTGCGCGCCTTGTGCCTGACTGCGCCAAAGCACAGCGGAAAAATACGGATTTAAAAGGATATGTCGGTGTACACGATCAAAATAGCGTTATGGCTTATGGCCTTCCGGGGGATCAGCAGCTTGATCCGTTGGGAGAAGATATCAAAAAGCTGATGAAGGATTTTGATGCGCTTAAGAAGAAACTGAAGAAAAAAGACATTTTGTAAGTCCTGTAAGGTTTTTACGTAACAGAACTTTTGTTTTGACATATATTTAAAATAATCTTCTTGACAAAACTGAGCATAATGACGTATCAAACCGCCACACGATCTTTCTCGCTATAACTCGTTTAACATTCTGTGCAACACAGATTCTTTTTTAACCGAGCCTTATGGTTACATTATGACCAAACATAGTTTGGTTGAAAACTATATAATAAAAGGAGTTACACTATTATGATGATGTCCCGAAACACAGCCCACACAGATGCACTACAAGGTTACAAAGTTGCAATTTTGATTGCAAACGGCTTTGACCAAAATCAAATGGTTCCGGCGCAGCGTGCATTGCTGGAGGCCAGTGCGAATGTTCGTATCGTGAGTGTTGAAAACGGTCTTGTAAATGGCTGGGTTGGAAATGATTGGGGGCATAACTTTGCAGTAGATGTTCCATTAAACACAGCGTTGGCAGCAGATTTTGACTGCCTTGTCGTTTGCGGCGGCCAGCGCTCACTTGATAAATTAAATCTCACCGCGCATACGAAACGTTTTGTTTCGGGCTTTATCGCAACAGGAAAGCCAGCGGCGTTCATAGGCGATGGCGTGCGTATGCTTGCACAGACAGAAAACGCAGATGGTCGTACTGTTATTAGTGTAGACTCAGTTGAGGTCGCAATGAAACAAGCGGCCGCACAGACAGTCAACAAAGATGTTTGTTATGATGATAATATTATGAGCTTTGTAATGAATGAAGACAATCAGAGCGCAATGGTGTCTGATCTTATGACGTTCTTTAATAATGTTCTGATGGCTGGACAAGATAGCAAGAATGCGGCTTAATACTTTTATTAAGTAACATTACAAGCAGCATTGTGAGCCTCCGTTATGAAAGCTGAAACCACCGCCATTGTAAATAACATCAAAGAATCCCTCCTGATTTTACGGAGGCATCTTTGACTGGGATAATGCGTGTGAACGGCTAAACGAACTAGAAGCCCTCAGTCAGGACCCTGATTTGTGGTCTGATCCTGATAAAGCCCAAAATCTGATGAAAGAGAAAAACCGTCTCGAAACCAAGATCGAGATGCTGAGATCTCTGGATGAAGATACTGACGAGCATATCGAGATGATTGCTATGGGCGAGGAAGAGGGCGTTGATGGCATAGTTTTGGAATCAGAAAAAGCCCTGCAGGCCATCTCCGATAAAATTGATAAGTTGCAACTGGAAAGCCTATTGTCCGGCGAGGCAGATAGCAATGATGCTTTCTTTGAAGTGCATGCAGGATCCGGAGGCACAGAAGCGCAGGACTGGGCTGCGATGCTGCTACGTATGTATTTACGGTGGGCGGATCGGCGCGGTTTTAAAACAACCATTGTCGAGCAAAGTGACGGCGATGAAGCCGGTATAAAATCCACTACAATCAAGGTCGAAGGCGAAAATGCCTATGGCTGGCTCAAGACGGAAAACGGGGTGCATCGTCTTGTGCGTATATCGCCCTTTGATTCCAGTGCGCGAAGGCATACAAGTTTTGCCTCAGTCACTGTATCGCCCGTGGTCGACGAGGATTTCGATATTGAACTCGAAGAAAAAGATTTACGTATTGATACATACCGATCCAGCGGCGCGGGGGGGCAGCATGTCAATACAACAGACAGTGCTGTACGTATCACACATGAACCTACAAACGTCGTTGTGGCCTGTCAGAGCGAACGATCCCAGCATCAGAACCGTGCAAATGCAATGATCATGCTAAAGGCAAAATTATATGAGATAGAGCTTCAGCGCCGCGAAGCAGAGCAGGCAGATGATTATGCCGAGAAAACGGAAATCGGATGGGGGCATCAAATTAGGTCCTATGTTCTTCATCCGTATCAAATGATTAAGGATTTGCGGACATCTCATGAAACAGCAAATTCACAAGCCGTTCTGGATGGCGATATTGACGGTTTTCTGGAGGCAACCTTATCTTATAAACAGGATAAGAAAGCCGAATAGGTTATTGTATTAGAACAAAAACAGAATTTCAGTTCATTTCGTATCGAAATTTGGTTTATTGTATCCATGCCTTGCGATCTTCATCTAAGCTTGTTTATAAGCCTCAAGAATATACCAAAAACCCCTTTTTTCTGCGGCTTTAACAGTGTAGCCTAGATTTTGTATACATATGGATGATTCTTGATCCATACACGGTTTAAATCACTATTTGGGCTTTCCAACCATAGAAAACCAAAGCATTTCGGGAGTTTTAAGATATGCAACTCTGTTTAGATTTTACATCACCTGCACTTGATCGTAGTTTATTGCAAAATATGTTGCGGCACAGCTCGCGCATTGCCATGTCAGTAGGCTGTATTGCTATGTTTGGCGGCGCTATATCCTCCGCGCAGGCAGACAGTACACAAGGGCTATGGCAAGTGTCGCGCGTTGACTCGCAAAACGCAGGACAGTCATATTGCGCAGTTGCCAAGCGCTTTGGTACAGATGGTGTGCTGACATTTGCGCGCAATCAAGATGATAAAAGCTCACTTGCTATTGATTTCGAAACAAACAGATTTTCATCTTCCAATATGTATGATGTGCGGCTAACCCCTGATTCCGGCGAAGCTATCAATTACTCTGTTCAACCCGTTTCACCGTCGGCTTTTGTGATCCGTTTGGGGCAAGATAATGATTTTGAACGCACGGTTTCCGATGCACGTTATCTTGACGTGGAAGTGAACGGTCAGAAAGTAAGTTATGATGTTGCCGATTATGAACTTGTTTCACTTCAACTCAATGAATGTCTGGAGCAAATTTCACTGGCTAAGATGCAGCCACCGCCAATGCCTGCCGACATTACGGCAAGAAAAATAGAAGATGACGAGCGCAGGGTTGCTGCGTCTTCGAATAGGGCGACATCCGCGCCAACTGAAATTTCTTCCGCAGTATTGCAAGCCGTGCCGAAGGCAACAGCTCTGGCTGAACTCAGCATGGAAGAAAAAGTTAAATTACTGGAAAGACAAAATCTTGCATTAAACAAGCGCTTACGCAGCTTGGGCAAAGGCGGTAATGCGCAACCAATCGCCAGGACAGCAGATAACAGCCAGGAATTAAATGCAATGCGTATGAGGATCACAGATCTTCAGAACAAGAATGATTTACATCAAAAGCGTGTCGCTCTTCTTGAGAATGAACTCTCGGTGTCACGCTCGGCTATCGGCGAGAAACAAGAGAAAGTCGCGATTTTAGAGAATTCATTGGAGCAAGCGTCTGCCGGTCTTCCTACGAATGTTCAACAATTACAGCGTGAGTTGTTGCAAGCAAAGACAACATTATCTGAACAAAAAAACTTTTATCAGGGACAGCTTAATACTTTCGAACACACGCTGGTTCAAAATGATAGCGCAGTTGCAGAGCTTGAAACACTTTTCATGCAACGTATAAATGAACTTGAAACAGAGCTTGCAACCGTAAAGCCTAGTTTAACAGGTGATCAAAGAGCTAAGCTGGCCGCTTATGATCAACTTGCAAACCAGCTGGATGTTACGCGTGCGGACATGAATGAACAAAAAGCGTTTTACGAGCAAACGATTGCTTCGCTTCAACAAGCACAAACCGATATGGCGAACAAAATTGCTTCATTGCAAAGCGTACCGTCCAACACTGGTGCAGATGATGGCGCTGAATTAAGGATTGCAAATCTGGAGCAGCTCTTGACGGAGAAAGACCGTATTATAACAAGTCTTGAGAGTAATATAGCGCAAGTCAGAAATGTTGCAGATTCGGAGGGCGATAAAAAGTTAGTTGATGATCTCGCCTCTCTGCGTCAGGCTTTATCCGAAAAAGAAACAGTCATTGGTCGGTTGCAGAGCAAACTTGCCTCTGCTGAACAGGAGAGGATAGCAGATGCCTCGAATGATGGTGCTGAACTCAAAATTGCAAATCTGGAGCAATTATTGGCTGATAAAGAGCGCACAATAACAACTTTAGAAAAGAATATAGCGGCCGCTAACAAGTCTCCCGATCCTGTAAGTGATGAAAAACTGGTGGATGATCTCGCCTCTCTGCGTCAGGCTTTATCCGAGAAAGAAACGCTCATCGGAGATTTGCAAGGTCAACTGGCATCCGTTGAAAAAGATAAAGCAGAAGCGGTCGCCGAAGCCATTGCATCGGGCATGCAGAGAGATACATCTAATGTCGATAAATTGAACGATGACATAGCAACTTTACGCGAGGCAATGAAGTTTCAGGAAGAATCCTTTACATCGCGTATTGTGATGCTTGAGCAAGTAATCGTGGATAAAGAGCAAGAGCTTGCAGAGCTAAAAACTTTTGAAACGCAGAGTTTAGCGCAAGCACCGGAGCCGGTTAATGTATCACCGCTGGATGTTGCAAAAGCAGATCGTATTGCTACGCTGGAAGCGGATATTGAAAAATTGCGCGCTGAAAATGCAGAGATGAGCCTGGCACGGGCTAATCTTGGTAATACCGAGGTTATTGAAGAAAATTATGATTTGTTGGCTAAGTTACGCCGCGTTCAGTCCGAGCTAGACCATGTTACGCAAGAAAAACAAGGGTTGCGGGATCAAGTCATTGCGCTTCAAAATGAAAAAGATGTTACTCTTGTAAACATTTCGGGCGATGATTGGGATCTTGAACAAGCCACACGCCGTTTTAACGAGGCTGAGCGTCAGTTGACCGGTTTAGGCCGCAAATTGGACGAGGCGCAGCGACAATGTACGCTTGAAAAACGTTCGCTAGAATATAAATTGTTCGATCCCGCGCACGCAGGCCCTGCGCGCACGGCCAAATTGGTTGATCTTGAAAACAAACTGGCCCAATCACAGCAACAATGTCAGGCACAGATTGCACAAATACAATCACAAAATGGATTTTCGCCGTTATTCTCCGGCGGTTCTGCCGGCATAGTGCTTCCGCAGGCTGGCGCTCCTGTTCATGTTGCTGAAATTAGCCCAAGCGCGGCACCATCTGCGCAGCCAAGCTTCAGACCTATTGCGAAGCCGCAGCCTATTATTAATAATAATAGCATTCATAATATAGGTGCGATTTTAAAGAATGCCGGCGTAGATATACGCGGAGGGCTTCAACCCACCGCCTCGGACGCGGGCATTTCATATCGATGGGATACAGGCACGTTATTCGGCAGCGCAGAAATCAAGGATATCCAGAATGCCTCCTCATATGATCGTTATGTTGACAGCTATGTCGGAAAATTGAGAAGTCGCTGTGAGGGAGATTTTGCAGCGGTTCCTGTTGTGACATCACAAATTGGCGGTAGCAATATAAGTTCATATGACATTGCGTGCGTGACCCCTGACGCGGGCGTGACAGTCACTGTAATATTCCACGGCGACATGAATAAGTTTACATCAATTGCGCATGAAGCCAGCGTTGACCATATGGATTTGGCGATGGATTTCCGTGATAAGATTGTTGATTATCTATCACGCAGTCGCCTCTAGATCCTTAAAGATATTCAATAGAAAAAAAGGCACCTTTTGCGGTGCCTTTTTTTAGAAGTATGGTTTAAGAGTGCACCGTATTAATAAAACTATATGGTGTGCTCAATAATGGAAACTGTTGGCTCTGGTGCAGAAAGATCCTCACTGGATATTGCCTTTGAAAGAGATAAGCCGCCAATTGATCCAAGGATGGATCCACACAATGCTCCGACAAAAAGTTTACTCTCCCATCCGGATTTTTTGAATATATAATTGGCTGTTAAAAATGCTAAAGCCCCGCCTGCGCCTGCGCCCGTTAAGCCGCCTATGATGCTTCCTGCTATACCAAGTGCTCCTGCATTGCCGGCAGCATTAAAAATTGCGCAAAAGGATGTATATGCTCCTGTGCCCAGACAGGCTATTCCTATGGCTCCGCCAACTATTGCGCCTGTAAAAGCGGCTGTTTTTGCAAAATGTTTTTTTAATATTTTATCTATCCCTTACATAATGCAAAGTACCCGATAATGACCTAGCTGGAGCGTTTTTTCAGTTCAGCTTCCAGTTCCGTGATACGCTGCTTGAGCTGCGCTTCGTTACCGTTGCTTTGCGCGGCTGAAAACGGTGTCCATGCGCTCATTGCTTTTTCAAACATGACCATATTCTGACGACTGATTTCTTCGAAAGTGCCTACAGGGTTAGCGATCATACCTTCGAGTGACTTATTAATCTGGTCGCGGAACTGTTCTTGGTTTTTTGTAAAGGCTCCAAGCGTGTGCTCAAGGTAATCCGGTATTACGGGCTGTAAATTATCACCATAAAAAGAGATAAGCTGGCGCAAGAATGAAACAGGCAACATGCTGTTTTCTTCTTTGGCTTCTTGTTCTACGATGATTTGTGTTAAAACCGAGCGCGTTAAGTCGTCGCCTGTTTTGGCATCAACAACAACGAAATCGTGATTTTCTTTAACCATTTCACACAGATCATCCAGCGTAACATAACTACTGCGACCTGTGTCATATAGACGACGATTTGCATATTTTTTGACAATCGTCGGTTCGCCTTCTTTTCTGCGCGTTCTGCCCATGGAAAACTCCTTATAAAACCATAAAGTTGAAATATGAGCGTACTATCGCATAATTTTTATTGAACGTGAAGGGGGAATGCTGAATTATAAGAAGGACATCCATCTATTTTTTGAAAAACTGGTTTTCTTATGAGCACGCAAAGTAAAACGAAACGCGAAGGGCCTTATCCTTTAACGGTTCACATGGCAAAAGCCATGGGGCAGGGGCCGCTGAGTACGACAGAGTTTTTGCGCGGTGTTAAACTATATCAAAATCATCCTTATAAGCGCACTATCCAGAGGGATGTAGTATATGAAGATAAAGGAACAGAGCTGCGTTATTTAGCGCCTGATCAGGATGCGGGGCAGGTTTCTGATCAAGCTGTCTTATTAATACCGTCTTTGATTAACACATCGGATATTCTTGATTTAACCGAAGAGCGAAGCTTTATGGCATGGCTGGCCGCGCAGGGATTTCACGTATTTTTACTGGATTGGGGACAGGTCGCACGTCAAACCGATCATCTGAAAACAATAGATATGGCCGTTGATCATATAAAAGAGATCATTGATGTTGCGCGCGGCCATTCTGCGATGCAAAGCGGCAAAATAACAGTATTGGGATATTGTATGGGCGGAACTCTGCTGGCGGGATGCCTTGCCAAATACGGCAAGATTTGCGATCAGGCTGTTTTTCTGGCGACGCCTTGGGATTTTCATGCTGCCGAGCATGATTTGAAGACGCAAATATCTCTCGGGCAGATGACTGCATACGATCTTATGTCGGCCGAGCATGTCTTGCCTTCCCGCTGGATACAAAACTGCTTTTTTGCCGTATCGCAAGATAAAGCCGTAGATAAATTTATCGGATTTGGCGCAATGGACCAGAGCGCGGCTGAGGCTGAATTGTTTGTTGCTGTTGAAGATTGGCTGGATAGCGGCCTTGATTTGCCTGAGGCTATAGCCAAAAGCTGCATTGAGCAATGGTACCGCGATAATTTACCGTGTAAAGGGGAGTGGATCATCGGCGCAGATGCGGCGCGCGCAGAAGATATAATTGTGCGCTCGCTTATTCTGGCCTCTTCAAAAGACAGGCTGGTGCCTGCCGCGATTGCCAAAAGACTGGCCGGCGACATCCCGAGTGCCGATTGGATTGACACCAATATAGGGCACGTGGGCATGATGGTCGGGCGCCGCGCCCAAGAGAATGTATGGCAGCCAATCCTAGACTGGATCACAAAAACATCTTTGTCATGACATAGAGTTCTCTATATTAACGCTTGCATTCTGATGGATTCAGACAATAATGAACGCTAATATAAAATATTTATATAGAACATTCTTAATGAAAGGCTTTTCATCATGTCATCATCTGATCCTGTTGTGATTGTGGCTGCTAAACGCACAGCTATCGGCTCATTTTTAGGCGGACTATCTTCTGTGCCTGCTTCGGCGCTTGGGGCGGCAACTATCAAAGCATTGCTCGAAGAAACAAAAGTGAACGCAGCCGATATTGATGAAGTGATCCTGGGACAGGTTCTTACCGCTGGCGTAGGCCAAAATCCGGCACGTCAGGCCGCCATGGAAGCGGGCATTCCGGCAGAGAAAACAGCCTACACATTAAATCAGGTTTGCGGATCAGGACTGCGCAGTATTGTGAACGGTATGTTGACGATTGCAAATGGCGATGCAGAGATTGTTATCGCTGGCGGTCAGGAAAATATGAGCCTGTCACCGCACGCACAGCATCTGCGGGACGGCGTAAAATTCGGCGATATGAGCTTCAGTGATACAATGATCAAAGATGGTCTGTGGGATGTGTTTAATGATTACCATATGGGCATCACAGCAGAAAATATTGCCGAGAAATTTTCTATTTCGCGCGAAGATCAGGACGAATTTGCAACAAGTTCCCAGCAAAAAGTTGAAAAGGCTACAGCGGACGGCAAATTTGACGCGGAAATAGTGCCATACACAATCAAAGGCCGCAAAGGCGATACTGTCGTCGATAAAGATGAATTTCCGCGCGCGGGCGTTACCGCAGAAAGCCTTAGTGGCTTACGTCCTGCGTTCAAACGCGATGGCGGCACTGTAACAGCCGCAAATGCTTCGGGTATTAATGACGGCGCAGCGGTCGTCATGTTAATGAAGGAAAGCGAAGCCAAAAAACGTGGCCTTCCCGTTTTTGCCAAAATAGCCTCCTGGGCGAATGCGGGTGTTGATCCTGCTATTATGGGCACAGGCCCAATTCCTGCGTCAAACAAAGCGCTTGAGAAAGCAGGCTGGTCTGTGTCCGATCTTGATCTGATTGAATCAAACGAAGCTTTTGCCGCGCAGGCATGCGCCGTTGTCAAAGAGCTTGGGCTGCCTGTCGATAAAACCAATGTAAATGGCGGCGCAATTGCGCTCGGGCACCCTATCGGGGCATCAGGGACACGTATTTTGGTCACGTTGCTGCATGAAATGGCGCGTAGTGTCGCAAGCAAAGGGCTTGCAACGCTCTGTATTGGCGGCGGCATGGGTATTGCGCTCTGTGTTGAGCGATCAAGTGAGCTGGACTTAAAAACAGTAAAATAACTAAGTGAAAAATAGAGAAATGAAAGGCGTGTAAAATGACAAAGAAAGTAGCAATCGTAACAGGCGGAACGCGTGGTATCGGGCTGGAAATCTCCAGATCACTCGCAAGTGACGGGTATCAGGTCGTTGCGCTTTATCATGGAAATAAGAAAGCGGCCAAAGAGTGTGAAGAAACACTTGGCGCGAAAACATACAAGGTTGATGTTGCCGATTTTAAAGCTTGCGAAAAAGTCGTGGCAAAAATTGAAGAAGAAGTCGGGCCTATCCATATTTTGGTCAATAATGCAGGCATTACGCGCGATGGGATGCTTCATAAAATGGATGCCGAGAGCTGGCATAATGTTGTTGAAACTAATTTGACATCTTGTTTTAATATGTGCCGCGCCGTGATGAACTTCATGCGTGATCGCAAAGCTGGGCGCGTCATCAATATAAGCTCCATTAACGGCCAAAAAGGTCAAATGGGGCAAACGAATTACTCCGCTGCAAAGGCCGGCATGATTGGCTTCACCAAGGCACTTGCATTGGAAAGCGCCATTAAAAAAATCACAGTAAATTCCATTTGCCCGGGATATATTGAAACCGAGATGACAGGTCAGATGAATCAAGATGTTCTGAATTTGATATTGCGCCAGATTCCTGCGGGCCGCCTTGGCCAGCCACAGGAAATTGCAAAGACAGTATCCTTTTTGGCCTCCGAAGAAGCTGCCTTTATCACTGGATCGACCTTGTCTGTGAATGGCGGACAATATATGGCCTAGTATTGATTTCAGGGATGTCTGCATCCTTGAAACTTTATTTATGAAACTATATTGATCCTTAATCGTATGTATTTTGAAATTTCAAACTCTAAACGGAGAATATTCCTTTGAAAAAACTCGTCATCGGCCTTGTGTCTTTTTTCACTTTGTTAATCGCAGCGGCCTTAATTGTGCCGAGTTTTATCGATTGGAATAGCTATAAACCCGAAATTCAAAAACAGGTGATGAAGGCAACGGGATACGAGCTTGAGATTAAGGGCAATATTGACCTAGCCGTTCTGCCTAGTCCGCATCTTAATATTGAGAATTTCACTCTTAAAAATCCCGGGGCAGGCGCGGATGCGCAGATCATGAGCATGGACAAAGCGTCTGTACATATCGGGTTAACGCCGCTTTTGCAGAAAAATGTTCAAGTACGCCGCGTTAACTTGATAAAGCCGGTTATCAATATCGTAAAAAGTGAAAGCGGGCAGCTTAATATTATGACCGATCAGCTGTCGGCGGAAAAAGAACCGTCCGCAAAAGCAGGGCCGAAAGTGTCTCTGGATGCGATAACTATTAAAAACGGACAATTTATATATAATGATAAAACGCAAGATCAAATTATATATAATGATAAAACGCAAGATCAAACGCAGCAAATCAAGGATGTAAATTTATCACTCAGCGCAGTGGATTTGTTTGGCCCTTATTTTGCCGAAGGCGGCTTTGTTTATAATAATCAGTACATAAAATTCGATCTTGAATCAGGCGCGTTGAAAACGGACGGCGAAGCATTTGCGCTTCAGCTTAAAACAGAAATACCGGGCTTGCATCTGGGTGTTTCATATCAAGGCGTTGTATCGCTGGGCGATGCGCCGGACGCACAGGGCCAGTTCGATTTTACTGTAAAAAGCCTGGGCGATATATTGCGTTATGCGGGGCAAACGCCGCCCAGCAATGAGGCCTTTGCCAAAAAAATTGCGGTGAGCGGCCTATTGAGCGCGGGGCCCAGTGTTTTTGAATTACAAAACAGCAAGTTGATTTTCGGAGATGTAGAATTTGGCGGCAATCTCAAGGCTTCTATACCTGCCCAGCCAGCGCCGATCTCACTTGTTTTGGGATATGTTTCTGATGATACGCTTGATTTGAGTTTTTTAAGCCAGCTTTCCGCGGGTAAGACCGAGAATACACAGGCAGCGCCGGCTGGAAAAGAGTTTTTACCCTCTGTGGTCACTTTGCCGCGCGACATCAATATAGATGCAAAGCTTAATATAGCCACCGTGACATACGGCAATGCCAAATTTAACGATGCGGCAATTGTATTGTTAAAAGATAAAAGCACAACAGAGTTTGATATTGCCTTAGCGGGGCAGGCGCAAAACAAATTATTACTCAACACAGAATTAAAATTCGGATCGCGGTCTGTTTCGCCCAAATCAGGTCAGGTGAGCTATGCCGATCCTGTGGTTAAAATTGATAGCGATATTCATTTGGATGACCCGGTTAAATTTATGAAAGGGTTCGAAGCGAACTATCCTGCGGACATAGAAAAAATATTCATAGAGCCTTTGAACATAGCCGTGCGTAATGCTTCTGTAATATCCGATAACATTGATTTTGGTGATGCACAGTTTTCTGTTTTACAGAACAGTTACACGCTTTCGGGATCGTTTACGCAAAAAGCAAGACCCGTTTTAGCTATAAAACTGCGCGGAGATCGTTTGAATGTTAATAAGATCCTAGGACGCCTTCGGCTGCGCAGAAAGCAAAGCAAACACAGTCCGCTGCGCTAGAGGAAACAGTCAGACAATCATTGCAAGCGCTTCAACTCCCTCTGGATATTAATTTTGATA
>Ga0136600_1000556_pt1 | contig 19799 bp, 19 predicted proteins | sample AntRauMFilla2698_FD_104634 | JGI IMG/M metagenome (GOLD analysis project Ga0136600, IMG submission 104634) | Saline lake microbial communities from Rauer Islands, Antarctica - Metagenome Filla 2 #698 | ecosystem: Environmental > Aquatic > Non-marine Saline and Alkaline > Saline | place...
AAAGACGCCTGTCCCAGTTCAAAGCCAATAAGCGCGGATATTGGAGTTTCTGGATATTCTTATTCCTTTTCCTACTCTGTCTTGGCGCGGAGTTCTGGGCGAATGACAAGCCGCTTTTAATACGTTTTGACGGCGGCTTCTACGCGCCAGTATTCCACAGCTATCCCGAAACAGAATTTGGCGGGGATTTTGAAACCGAAGCCGAATATCGCGACCCGTTTGTACAGGAGCTCATAAATGAAAAAGGCTGGATTATCTGGCCTGTCATTCGCTATTCGTACGATACAATCAATTATAATTTAACGCAGCCTGCCCCCTCTCCTCCCTCATCTGATAATTGGCTCGGCACGGATGATCAGGGGCGCGATGTCGCGGCGCGCATAATTTACGGCTTTCGTATTTCTGTGTTATTCGGCCTAATTTTAACCATCGCCAGTTCCATTGTCGGCGTGACTGCCGGCGCGTTCCAAGGCTATTACGGCGGCTGGCTTGATTTGATAATGCAGCGTTTTATCGAGGTCTGGACCAGCATGCCTAGCCTGTTTATCTTGATCATTTTTTCGTCCATGTTTATTCCTGGTTTCTGGACATTACTGCTCATTCTGCTTTTATTTTCCTGGGTACAGCTCGTGGATGTTGTCCGCGCCGAATTTTTACGGACACGCAATTTTGATTATGTACGCGCGGCACATGCGCTTGGAGTTTCAAACAATAAAATCATGTGGCGTCACATTCTCCCCAATGCCATGGTTGCAACACTCACGCTTATGCCTTTTATTCTCACAGGATCAATTACGGCCCTAACCAGTCTGGATTTCCTTGGTCTTGGCTTGCCACCAGGGTCACCATCACTTGGTGAATTGCTTGCGCAGGGTAAAAATAATTTACAGGCCCCATGGCTTGGATTCACAGCCTTTGTTGTTTTGGCCGTCATGCTGACCTTGTTGACATTTATCGGCGAAGCTGTCCGTGATGCGTTTGATCCGCGTAAAACAAAATTGTGAGTTTTGCAGCGCAACATAAAAGACCATTGCCTTTTCATCCGCGCTCAACAATACTGTAAGGTATAAATACTATAAAAAAAGAGCGCTAAGCTCTATTATCTAGGGAATAGGTTTTACGAATGGAGAACACTTCAAAGGACAATAAGTCCGGTGAAGATCACGACGTATCATCACCTCTGCCAAACCAGAATACAGCGAAAAACGCTGTAACAAATGGTGATTCTACAAGCAAAACAGTTCCCGGCATATCCCAAAAACACTTTCCGTCTAAGCACAATAAAGGCTGGCTTAAGCTATGCTTTTCAAATGCTGTTGACAGACCCAGACTGGATAGTTTTTTTGATCCTGCTAATAAGAATAAGATTGATCCGAGTGAATATGTTCTTGTCCGCGAAACTGCTTTTTTTGATCCGGCCTTAAATGACCATACGGCCTTTTTAGAGGATCAAGACGGAAAAATCCGTACAGTTACGCTTGCTTATCACCTTAACGACCCCATAAATCCGCCGAAAACAGGACATGATTTCACGGAAATAGGTACGACTTTAACCGATATAAACGGCTTTCAGGCCGGCGTTTTGATTATCGCAGCTTGCTCTATGAAAGAATGGTGGCTATCGCCGCCTAACCGGATTTTTGCGGCCATGGTCAAAGACAATAATATTCCTTCCCAAAAAACCTTTCAAAAATTAGGCTGGGATAAAGTTAATGATGATCATCTGGCTGATGAAATTGGCGCGGCAGCAGACCAAACACTGCAAAACCAGGCACAAACTTTTGTTCAAAAAAAGCAAAGCACAGATCCCAATGATGCACAAACATGGCACATCATGACGCCATATTCACTTTGTATGCAGGCGCAAATTCTAATTCATTTTATGGATGCCGGCGAACTCTTTAACCGTAAAACGGGCGAACGCATAGATATTGATCTATCATGCCTTGATACAATCGGCTTAACACGTTCTAGGCTCGAAGCTCTGGCCAATGGCCAGCTCAATAAAAACATTCTTGAAAATATTGACCCCAATGCGCCAACGTCAAATTGTCCTGCAAAGGACAATAATGCTGATCAAAATAGCGCGCCGCCGCCCGCACCCTGAAATTATAATTAATTAAACATATTAAGAATGACGTTTTTATCTTGATAAAGGCGATCATGTTATGTTGAATTACACATTGGCAAAGCCTAAGCTGTTTTTGCCTGCGATTTAAACGGAGTATACTCTCAATGCCTATTATCAACAGCCTGTCCGAACTGGCAAAAGACGCAACAGAATGGCGACAACGCCTTCATGAATATCCGGAAACCGGATACGAAGAAGTATTTGCAAATCTGTTTATCAAAGAAAAACTCAAATCATGGGGTGTCACCTTCAAAGAAGGCTATGCCACAACTGGTGTCGTTGCCACAATCGAAGGTCGTAAAAATTCATCCGGAAAAACCATTGGTTTGCGCGCAGATATGGACGGGCTTAACATTACCGAACGTACCGACGCGCCGCATAAATCGCGCATTCCCGGAAAAATGCATGCTTGCGGACATGACGGCCACACAGCCACATTGCTGGCGGCTGCAAAATATCTGAGCGAAACACGTAATTTTGACGGAACAGTCCATCTATTTTTTCAACCCGCCGAAGAAACAGCGGGCGGCGCAAAAACAATGATCAAAGATGGCGCCTTAAAAGATTTTCCATGTGACTATGTCTTTGGCCTTCATAATTGGCCTTCAATTCCGGCGGGGCAAATAGGCCTGCGTCCGGGCGCTTTATTTGCCGCAGTTGATGAGTTTAATCTTAAAATTATTGGCGAAGGCGGACACGGCGCAGCGCCGCATCACACAATTGACCCGCTGGCGATTGCTTGCCGCCTTGTGGAAACACTGCACACAATCACCAGCCGCAATACAGACCCTGTCGAAGCGGCTGTGGTCACGGTAACGAGCTTGAATGTCGGAACGGGCAGCATGAATGTCATTGAGCACACGGGGAAAATAACAGGCACTGTGCGCACATTTTGTAATGACACGCGCAAAATGATCCAAGACCGTATTGAAACGATCTGCGAAAGCACAGCAGACATGTTCGGGGCCACAATTGAAGTTAATTATCAAAATCATATAGGCCCTACAATCAGCGATGATAACGCTCTTAAAATCGCGCAGAAAGCGGCCGAGAATATTGTGGGGGTTCATAACGTTAACGCGGAACATGAACCATCAACCGGCGGCGAAGATTTTGCATCGTTCCTGCAAGAAGCCAAAGGCGCGTTTATACTTTTAGGGCAAGGAAGCGATACGGGTGATACATCCCATGACGAAGAGCTTCATAGCCCCTATTATGATTTCAATGATGAAATCATTCCCATAGGCGCCAGCTATTTCGCGCGCATTGTCGAAGATTATATGAAAGATTAATATTAAAATATTAAATGAACAGGATACAAATATGCCTATAAAAAACAGTATTGCCAAAATAAGTGAGGAGGCAGCGCAGTGGCGCTTTGAGCTTCATAAAAACCCGCAAACAAAATACGAAGAAACATTTGCAAATGGCCTCATCAAAGAAAAACTGGATGCGTGGGGAATCCCCTATAAGGACGGCATCGCCAAAACAGGTATCGTAGCCACAATCACCGGACAAAAAAATACCTCGGGAAAATCTATAGGGCTGCGCGCAGATATGGACGCTTTGAATATTGTCGAACAAACCGGCCTCCCCCATGCCTCGCAAACAGATGGTAAAATGCATGCATGCGGACATGACGGACATGTTGCGACGCTCTTGGCAACGGCAAAATATCTACACGACACCAAAAACTTTAACGGCAAAGTTCATCTTATTTTTCAGCCTGGCGAAGAAGGCGGACGCGGCGCACATCAAATGCTGGATGAAGGCTTATTGACAGATTTTGACTGCGATTATATTTTTGGCCTTCATAACTGGCCATCACTGGAACAGGGAAAAATCGCAACACGCGCCGGCCCGATAATGGCAGGCGTTGATGAATTTGTGATCAACATAAAAGGCGATGGCGGACACGCAGCCTTCCCGCATAACACCAAAGATCCCATCATCATGGCCACACATTTGATTAACGCCTTGCAAACAATCATCAGCCGCAATGTTGATCCGATTGAAACCGCCGTGCTGAGCATTACCAATATTAATATTGGCACAGGCGCCGTAAATATTATTGCCGACAGCGGAAAAATAGAGGGCACAGTACGTACATTTTCACCGGATATTCGCAAGATGATACGCGGACGCATTGAAACAATGTGCGCAGAAATTGCAAAAATGTTCGGCGGCGAAATAGAGATGGATTACGATGAAAATATAGATCCGACAATTAATTCGGCTGATGGTGTTGCGCTCGCGGCGCGCGCAGCCATTGATATTGTTGGTAAAGATAACGTCGATACAAACTGCGAACCCTGCATGGGCGGCGAAGATTTTGGCGGCTTTATGGCACAGCGTCCGGGCGCATTTATTTTCGTGGGACAAGCAACCGAAGACCCAATTAGCCCGCATAACCAAGGTTTACATACAGCCCGCTATGATTTTAACAATGACATCATACCTGTCGGCGCAAGTTATTTTGCGACACTTGTTGAAGATTACCTTGGTGATGAAAGTTAAAATACATGTCCATGCAGCCCCCTGAGAGCAAAAACTCTTTTGCATTCCGAACACTTGGAATCAACGATTTTGATACTGTGCTCGCGATGCAAAACCGTATCTATAACTGGCTATCAGAAAACAGTAACCCGCGCTTTATAGTTCCACGAGAAGAACCTTACTTGCGAGAACATCTTCAGCTGCCGCACTCCATAATAGGCTTAATAGAAAATGAGAATCATATCGGACAAGCCATTTTCCACGCCCCGCATGATTTTGATATTGCCGAGCTGGGGATTGATACGATGCCTGATTTTGAAAATGGTATGCGCGCCTCCGTTTTACAAGGCATGCTGATTGATCCGGAATATCGCGGGCATGGCTTGATGGCTTTGGTTATTGAAGATTGGATCGCATGGTGTAAAACGCAAAATATAGCGCACCTTGCTGCTCGCACAGAAGCAAGCCATGAGGCCAGTCAAAAGAATTTTATTAAACATGGTTTCAAACTGATAGACACGTTAATTGATCCGCGCGATAACGCAAAAATCTGTGTTTTTCATCGGGTGCTCTAGCTTGTCTCTCTAAGGCTTTGCTCCAAGCGAAGGCTTGATTGTATCTCGCTGTATGAGCGTACCCCCGCCCTCACCCAAAAGCTCCTTCAAGATACTGTTTTTATCCGCGGAGGCTACGATCGCAACGCCGCTGACATGCTCCAGCAACGCTTCGCACTCCCTGACTTTTTTAACCATGCCGCCCGAAATGGTTTCATCATGAATTAAACTATTAATTGATTGCGGGCTAAGCGCGGCAATTGTCTGGCCTTTTTTATCGAGAACCCCGGCAACCGATGTACAAAAAATAATGCGCCTTGCCTGCAAAGATTTGGCAAGCGCGCCGGCCACAGAATCTGCATTTACATTTAAAATTTGTCCGTCTTCGGCGCAGGATAATGAATGTAATATATGCATGTGCCCGGCTTTAAGCTGCGGGGCGATCGAATCTGTTCTCACATCCCGAGGCTCTCCGACATAGCCCATCTGATCAACTTGATCAGCGACAATTATATCTGTCACCCCGCCGCCTGTCACCATAAGGGACATGTCATTTTCTATGGCTTTCGCCTCAATTTTATGCACCAGATCGGCATTCAGCTTATCCAGAACATCGCGCACAACATTAACAGTGCGCTCACACGTTACGCGAACACCATTCTGCTTCACTTCGGGAATACCGAGCTGTTCTGCCCGGGCTTTGATCTGGCTTCCGCCGCCATGGACTAAAATGACATGAATGTCTTTCGCGCTAAGATATAAGAGCTGCTCAAAAACATTATCAAGCGCTGCTTCATTATCCAGCGTTTCGCCGCCGCATTTCACAACAACGATTTCGCCGCGATATTTTTCTATATAGCGTTCTTTTTCTTTAAATTCGTGCATTAAATTTTGTCCCTCACTCTCGTCTATTGATCTATGAGCCGTTTGTTTAAAACTGTCAAGAATGTCAGGCATCGTTAGCATAATAAAATAACCACCATATATAATTCGCTTGGGTTTTGAGAGGGTTTATGATTAATTTATCTTTCAGTTTAGCGCCAAAGAATGAATAAAAAATGAAATCAAAGATCAAAATATCAATTATCGGTGTAACAGGCTACACAGGGCTAGAGCTTTTGCGTCTTGCGATAAGCCATCCTTCCATCGAAATTGTCCATTTGGTATCGCGGCAGGATGAACCGGTTCCGCTATGTGATTTATATCCGGCGTTTAAGGGCATGCTTGATACACACATGGTTGGAAATGTGCCCCTCGAGACAGTCGCCGCAGACAGTGACGTAGTGTTTTTAGCCCTTCCGCACACAGCCTCGCAGCCGGTGGCACAGCAGCTATTTGGCAAAACGCGTATTATCGATTTAGGCGCGGATTTCCGGCTTTCTGATACCAAAACATATGAGGCTTATTACGGAAGCCCTCATAGCGCGCCCGATCTTTTGGCCAAAAGTGTTTACGGATTTCCGGAACACAACAAAGATAGCATCAAAAACGCAGAGCTCGTTGCAAACCCGGGCTGCTACGCGCTTTTAATACAATTAATACTGCTTCCTTTTGCAGGGCATATTAATAATGTATCAGTTACGGCGGTTACAGGCTCAACGGGTTTTGGTAAAACACCTAACGACTTATCACACCACCCCGTTCATCATGATAACATGCAAAGTTATAAAATTAACACGCACCGCCATACGCCCGAGATTACACGCACCGCAAAAATTACAGAAGACCAGCTTAATATAGTGCCGACCCTCGGCCCTTTTGCGCGGGGCATTTTTGCCACTGCCTTTATTGACGCCAATAGCAACATAGACGCAATAAGAAACACATACGGGCAAGAGACACCCTTTGTAAGGATGCAGGACACAGTCACACTTTCCAATATTATTGGTTCCAATTACTGCGACCTCCATTATCAATCAGGCCATCAAAATCATATCATCGCGCAAGGCGCGCTGGATAATCTGACGAAGGGGTCATCGGGTAACGCGATCCAGTGCATGAATATTATGTTTGGCCTTAACGAAACACTTGGCCTTGATAAAGCACCACCGTTATTTCCATAGATGAATGCAGGGCAACAATTATGAACAAAGATGACATTATAAAAACATCCAAAGAGGTCTTATTCCCTCTTTTTCCGCCGCCCTCTGTTGTGCCTGTGCGCGGTGAAGGTTGCTACCTATATGACTCAGAAGGTAAAAAATATCTGGATTTTGCCGCAGGCATTGCCGTCAATGCTCTTGGTCACGCGCACCCTGAATATACTGAAGCAGCCACCGCGCAAATGAAGACCCTGATGCTGGTGCCCGCCAATTACCTCAGCACGCCCAAAGTGAAGGCGGCAAAATTGCTGGTTGATAATAGCTGCTTTGATTATGCGTTTTTTACGAACTCGGGAACAGAGGCCATTGATGGTTGCATTAAACTTGCGAGGAAATGGGCATACGAGACCAAAAACCCTGATGCAAACGAGATAATAGCCTTTCGCGGCGCGTTTCACGGACGATCATACGGCGCCGCCAGCATCACAAACAAGCGCGAGAGCCAGCCATTTTTTGCCCCCTACTTAAGCGGCGTAAAATTCGCGGATTTTAACGACATAAACAGCGTCAATAACGCAATTAGCGACAAAACAGCAGCGATAATTATAGAGCCCATTCAGGGCGAAGGCGGAATAACGCCTGCAACGCAAGATTTTCTGACCGCGCTCCGTGATCTATGCGATGAAAATCATATCGCGCTTATATTTGATGAAATACAGGCAGGAATCGGCCGGACAGGCAAATTTATGGCATATGAACAATATGGCATAGAGCCCGATATTGCCGCATTTGCAAAAGGTCTGGGCGCAGGATTTCCCGTCGGCGCGCTGGCGGCAAAAAAACATATCGGCGATCATTTTACGCCCGGCTCACACGGCAGCACATATGGCGGTAACCCGCTGGCTACGCATATGGCCGAATTTGTCATGGCCAAAATATTATCGGATGGTTTTCTGGATCATGTAAACACGATGAGCAAGCGCCTGCGCGCGGGGCTGCAACACATAAAGGAAACCACAGGCGCCATCACAGACATTCGCGGCATGGGATTAATGATTGGTGTCGATACAACGCACGATATATCCACCCTTGTTCCAGCACTTTTAAACGCAGGCCTGATGACAACGCAGGCAGGATCAAATACACTGCGTCTGACGCCGCCGCTTATCGTAAACGAAACCGAAATTGACGAAGCGCTGCATATTATTCAATCCACCCTAAACACGCACAGCACATAAAGGCCCTTCCATGAATTCCGTCCATCATTTCTTAGATTTACCCGATATTGATCCTGCCATTTTAAAAGGCATCATCGAAACTGCGCATCGCCTGAAAAAACAAAAATTTAATCCGCCGCAGCTTTTTGACGGGCTCAGTCTTGCGATGGTTTTTGATAAACGCAGCACGCGCACCCGCATGAGCTTTGAAGTCGCGATGAAACAACTCGGCGGCCATACAGTCCCCATGACAATGGATGAAATGCAGATCACAGGATCGGAAAGTATTGAGGACACAGGAAATATTTTATCCCGTTACGTTGACGCTGTGATGATCCGCATGAGCGATCACGACACATTGTTAAAACTAGCCGAGAATTCCAGCATCCCTGTTATTAACGGCCTTACAGATCACAGCCATCCCTGCCAGATTATGGCCGATATCATGACCATCGAAGAAAAACTGGGCGATATAGCAGGTAAAACTATTGCCTGGTTCGGGGATTACAACAATGTTGCGCGCACGTTTGAACAAGCGGCTACGATCTTTGACTTTGAACTGAGGCTTGCCGTTCCCTCCGAACAGCATAAAGATGCACTCGCCCCCGAAGCTGCAGCGCAAAATGCCGACGTTATCGTGACCGATACATGGGTATCCATGGGCGAGGAAGGCAAAGGCACGTCAAATTTTGAACCGTTCAAAGTCACAATGGCCACAATGGGACTGGCCAAAGATCACGCATTATTCATGCACTGCATGCCCATCCACCGGGGCTATGAGGTCAGTGACGAGGTTCTTGCATCGGATCATTGCGTCATATACGATGAAGCCGAAAATCGCCTCCATGCGCAAAAAGCCATCTTGGCTTGGTGTCTGGGGGATTCAGGTGTAAAAATACAAAGCCAAATGGACTTTGAATAGCAATAAAATACGGCGTTAAAAAACATTTAAAAGAAAATATTAAAGAGGGTATTTATGAGTAAAGAAAAAGTAATTCTGGCCTATTCAGGCGGCCTTGATACATCGGTCATTTTAAAATGGCTTATGGAAGAAGGATATGAAGTTATTGCGTATCTGGCGGATGTCGGACAAAAAGAAGATTTCGAAGCCGCGCGTGAAAAAGCATTACAAATCGGCGCGTCAAAAGTTTACATTGAAGACCTCAAAGAAGAATTTGTAACGGATTATATTATCCCGTCTCTGCAGGCAAATGCCTTATATGAAAGCCGTTATTTACTCGGCACATCTGTCGCGCGCCCCATCATTGCAAAACGCCAGATCGAGATTGCAGAAAAAGAAAATGCCGCTTTTGTATCCCACGGCGCAACAGGGAAAGGCAATGATCAGGTTCGTTTTGAGCTTGGCTATTACGCGCTTAAACCTGACATACAAGTTCTCGCGCCCTGGAAAATGCCTAAATTTCTAGAGCGTTTTCGCGGGCGCTCGGACATGCTGCATTACGCAGAGCAGCACGGCATTCCGGTGACAGCCTCACGCGCAAAACCGTTTAGCGAAGATGAGAATTTATTGCACATTTCACACGAAGCGGGCGTTCTTGAAGATCCCAATTACGCGTGTGAGAAGGACGTATATAGCCACACAGTCGCCCCCGAAGATGCGCCGAACAAAGCAGAAATTATCAAAGTCACCTTTGAAAATGGTGTTCCCGTTTCACTGGAAAGCGAAGAAACTGGCCAGAAAGCGGACACGCCCCTCGCGCTTTTCGAACTCGCAAATGAGCTTGGAGCAAAGCACGGTATCGGCAGGCTAGATATGGTTGAAAACCGGTTTGTTGGCATTAAATCGCGCGGCGTTTATGAAACGCCCGGCGGCCATCTGTTATTTACCGCCCTGCGCGATCTGGAAGGCTTGACTATGGACCGCGAGGTTATGCGCCTGCGAGACGAGCTTTCGGTTAAAATGGCGCACAGCATCTATAACGGATTTTGGTTTAGCCCTGAAATGTCAATTTTGTGGACAATGGTAACACAGTCTATGCAAAACATCAGCGGCACTGTATCATTGAAACTATTCAAAGGGCTTGCCTATGCCATAGCACGCAAAAGTGAGCTCGCATTATATGACGAAGATCAATCTTCTATGGATATCGAGGGCGGCTATAACCAGCAAGATGCAGAAGGTTTCATCAAAATCAATGCAATCCGTTTACGCCAATATAAAATAGCGCAAGATAAACTAAAAACTGACTGAGTGAAGGCAAAATGATATGAACATTGAAACACGAACAGCTCTCATCAAAGCCCTTATGCCACTTATCGCCGCCATAGCACTTGCTTTTGGCGTTGCAAAAGTAATAGGCGGGAGTTTTGCCTTATATTCGCTTATTTTCATCGCAATTACAGCGGTCCTTTTCTGGAAAGATAGCTCGCCCCCCACATATGAAGATGAACATCAATCTTCCGGTCATGTTGTCGGTGAAGATGTAAATATGTATGAAGCAGAGGATGAGGGTGACCACGAACTCAGAGATTATACCCCTATTGACGACGAAGATTAAAACCAGACATGTCAAAATCATCCAAAAACAGCAGCACAATATGGGGCGGACGTTTTGACGCACAGCCCTCTGATATTATGCAGGACATCAATGCTTCTATTGATATTGACAAGCGACTCTGGAGACAGGATATCCAGGGATCAATCGCGCATTGCAATATGCTGATATCCACCCAAATTATCACGCAAGACGATGGCGAATCTATATTAAACGGCTTGCAAACCATCGCTCAGGAAATAGAAAACGGCACATTCATCTTTAAAAAAGAACTTGAAGATATTCATATGAATATTGAAACGCGCTTAAAGGATTTGATTGGCGACACAGCCGGACGACTACACACAGCAAGATCACGTAATGACCAGGTTGCAACCGATTTTCGCCTCTGGACAAAAGACGCTATAGGCGACATTGTAGAGATAATTAAAGAATTTCAAAATATACTGGACACTTTATCAAAACAGCATCACGACAAGGCCATGCCCGGCTTCACACATTTGCAAACAGCGCAGCCTGTGACGCTCGGCAAACATCTGAATGCTTATAAATATATGCTGGAGCGAGATAAAACACGCTTTCTGGATTGTCAAAAACGCCTCAATGAATGCCCGCTTGGCGCGGCCGCCTTAGCTGGAACGCCGTTCCCCATTGACCGTGAGCAAACAGCCAAAGAACTTGGCTTTGACCGCCCGATGCCAAACACGATGGACGCCGTGTCCGCGCGTGACTTTGCCACCGAGTTTCTGTTTTGCGCCGCGCAGTGCGGAACGCATTTATCGCGCCTCGCCGAAGAAATTATCATCTGGGCCACGCCGCAATTCGGCTTTATCAAACTGAGCGATGAATGGAGCACCGGATCATCAATCATGCCGCAAAAGAAAAATCCCGATGCAGCCGAGCTGGTGCGGGCAAAAACGGGGCGCCTCAATGGCAATTTAATACAGCTTTTAACGGTTCTCAAAGCTTTACCGATGACTTACAACAAAGACCTTCAGGAAGATAAAGCCTGTGTATTCGAAAGCTATGACACTATTATATTGTGCCTGCGCGCAATGTACGGGATGCTGGAGAGCATGACATGGAACACAGACCGCATGTTCAGCGCGGCAGAAGACGGTTATTCAACCGCAACGCGCCTTGCAGACTGGCTAGTCATGAATTTGAACATGCCCTTCCGCGACGCGCATCACGTCACCGGCCGCATTGTAAAAATGGCCGAAGATAAGGGTTGTAAACTTTATGAATTGTCGCTTGAGGACATGCAATCTGTCGAAGCCAACATAGATGATGGTATTTTCAAAGTTTTAACGCTTTAGGAGGGCTTTGGGGCCAAAGCTTGGGAAACCATAGCAGGATCAGCTTTACTTAACTCTTCCATAAATAAAGCATCAACATCATCACACTTGCCTTTAACCAATAATTTTTCACCGTTTTGCAAATGAAGTTCTGTCGCTTCAAAAGCCTCACCATCAAAATAGTTTACCATGCCAATATAGTCCAAAACGCGCAATATTAGACTTTCAGGCTTTTTGAGATGTTGAAATGAAATTGCGTTGGAAAATGCGTATTGCAGTGGTGAAATCCTTATTTCTTTAATATCAGATTTATTATCTTCTAACTGTCGTAATTTTACAGATTCAATCCATGCCATAATATATTCCTTTTTTGATTTACTATGTAAACTTAAAGCACTTTAACCTTAAGTTCTTTTAAATAGGAATACGCTTAACATAACGCGGTGCATTATGTTAAGTTTTATGTTTTTTTTATTGTGTTTTTTATTTCTTCTCTTTATCTGCATCCTGAACACGGATTTCTTTTTGGTATTGGCCGACCAGCTGCATGTTGTGCTCGGCTTTTTCGCCTATCCGCTGTTGCAGCGTGTAAAGTTTTTCAATTTGCGGCTTTGGCATATTTTTAAAATCATCAATGCGTGTTTTAAATTCAGCGCTTGCGGCTTCATAGCGTTTTGCTAGATTTTCTTTTTCGCTCTCAATTGCAGACAAAGCCACAGGGTCGCGCATTAAAATAAGCGCATTGGCTTCGCGCTCCAGCAAGTTATTTAAATTCTCCGCAGTATCAATGAGCATCTTCATCGCATGCGGGGCTTTTTCAGGAAGGATCTTATCACTCATATTGAAGCCTTATATTTCACTTTTGGTTAAAAACATCACTGCATCAATCTTACATCGCCTCGCGCACCATCGCAAGAAATTCGGTGTGCATAGGGGATGGATAATCTTTTGTAAGTTCGGGATGAAATGTCGTAGCCATATGTTTGCCCATCTTTACCCATATCGGCGCGTTATCACGTTTTGCCATTACGTCAATGTCATGATGAACGGCGGCGATTATCGGCGCGCGGATAAAAGACACCGGATAACCATCAATATCAAAATGAATACTATCGACTTGCCGCCCATACCCATTACGAATCATTGTAATGGGTAATGCGGCAAAAGAACGCTGCACGGGATTACCGACAGATTCGGCCATTAAAATCGCGCCCGCACAAATGCCCCAGACGGGTATAGTTTTAAATACATTGCGGATAGAGTCCTCAAGCGCTAAACGATCAATCAACTTAAGCATCGTAGTGCTTTCGCCGCCAGGCAGAATCAAGCCATCGAGGCCGTCAAAATGCTCCTCTTTTTTGACAAGTCGAAATACGCCGCCCGCCTCTTCTATGTGCGGCCGATGCAATTCAACGGCGCCCTGAAGCCCAAGAACACCAATAATGGGTTTCTCTGTCACTCAAATATCCTTATTTGCAACAAAATCGCTAAAAACTACCATCCGCGCTTTGCCATTTTCTCGTTTTCATCCAGTGTCGACATTTCAATGCCGCGCATCGCGCTGCCCTTAAGGCCTTTGGACGCCTCAAGCACCATAGCCGGATCATCAAAATGTGCTACAGCTTTCACAACAGCTTTGCCGAACCCGATTGGATCATCACTTTTGAAAATTCCCGATCCGACAAACACAGTCTCCGCGCCAAGCTGCATACACAGCGCAGCATCAGCAGGTGTTGCTATGCCGCCGGCGGCAAAATTGGGCACAGGCAGCTTGCCTTCCGCGCGCACGACCTGCAGTAATTCATAAGGCGCGCCCATATCTTTGGCGATGCTCATAAGTTCGGCTTCGTCTGCGTTTAAAACATAGCGCAGCTCTGCGTTCATTTGGCGCAAATGGCGCACAGCCTCAACAATATTGCCTGTGCCGGCCTCGCCTTTGGTACGGAGTAATGCAGCGCCCTCGCCAATACGGCGTAAAGCCTCGGCCAGATTGGTCGCGCCGCATACAAACGGCACTTTGAAATTATGTTTATTGATGTGATATTCATCATCCGCAGGCGTTAAAACCTCGCTTTCGTCAATAAAATCAACACCGATCGATTCCAGAATTTGCGCCTCGGCGTAATGACCGATACGGCACTTGGCCATCACAGGAATTGACACAGCATCCATAATGCCCTGCACCAGTTCCGGCGGAGACATGCGTGCAACCCCGCCCTCTTTGCGGATATCCGATGGAACACGCTCCAGCGCCATAACGGCTACTGCGCCTGAATCTTCGGCGATTTTGGCCTGATCAACGTCAATCACATCCATAATCACGCCGCCCTTGAGCATTTCTGCAAGGCCTGTTTTCAAATTGATAATGTTATTGCTCATAAGCGGCTCCTTTATTGTATTTTTGTCGCATTTAATTGTTCACTCATGATATAGAACGCACGCAAACTTGTTGCAAGAGGATAAGAAACTCTTTTTAATGAAGCGCATGAATGAAACACTTTTAAAAATTCAAAATCTATCTGTTGATTTTAAAACACATGATGGCACAGTTCACGCTGTCAAAGACATCTCCTTTGATATTCATAAAGGAGAAACGGTGGCTCTTGTCGGCGAAAGCGGCTCGGGGAAATCTGTGTCCGCGCTGTCTGTTATGAAGTTACTGCCCTATCCACGCGCCTTGCATCCTGCGCACACTAAAATCTTGTTTACGGATGAACAAGACAAAGAACATGATTTGATGCAGCTCTCCGATACACAGATGCGGTCAATACGCGGATCACAAATCGGCATGATCTTTCAGGAGCCGATGAGCAGCCTGAACCCGCTTCATACAATTGAAAAACAAATCGGCGAAGTCATCGAGCTTCACCAAGCGCCTTCAAAAAAGCAGCTGCGCGAGCGTGTGATTGAACTTTTAGAGCTTGTAGAGCTTTCAAATCTAACATCACGTTTAAACGCCTATCCGTTCGAGCTCTCAGGCGGGCAGCGTCAGCGCGTCATGATTGCAATGGCGCTGGCGAATAATCCCGAGCTTTTGATCGCGGACGAACCGACCACCGCGCTCGATGTCACCGTACAAGCGCAAATCCTTGAACTTTTGAATGATTTAAAAAAGCGTTTGGGCATGTCGCTTTTGCTGATTACCCATGATTTAACCATTGTTGAAAAAATGGCAGACCGCGTGTGCGTGATGAAAGATGGTGAACTGGTTGAAAAAAAAGACAGTAAATCCCTGTTTGCAAAGCCCGAGCATGAATACACAAAAATGCTTCTCAGCGTGCAGCCCAAGGGCGAGGCCATCCCTGCAAATGCAAATAGCGAGACGATATTAAATGCGCAGAATCTGAAAATCTGGTTTCCGAAATCCAAAAATTTCTGGGGCAAGACAACCTCATGGGTCAAAGCCGTTGATGACATCAGCCTGACATGCCGCAAAGGCCAGACCCTCGGCGTTGTCGGCGAATCGGGATCGGGCAAATCAACGCTCGGCTATGGCATTTTGGGATTACAGCGCATTCTGGACGGGCACGTAACTTTCCGTGACCAAACCATCAGCGGCCTCAAGAAAAAGCAATATGCAAGCCTGCGCAGTAAATTACAAATCGTGTTTCAAGACCCGTTTAGCTCGCTTTCGCCAAGATTCCCGATATCAAGCATTATCGGCGAAGGGCTGGAAGTGCACTTCAAAGACATTTCAAAATCAGAGCGCGAAGACCGCATTATTCAAGCAATGCGCGATGTTGCGCTTGATCCGGATATGCGCAGCCGCTATCCGCACGAATTTTCAGGCGGCCAGCGCCAACGTATCTCTATTGCCCGCGCCATGGTTCTTGCGCCCGAATTTGTCGTTCTGGACGAGCCGACTTCGGCGCTTGATTTATCCGTGCAGGCGCAAATCGTTGATTTACTGCGCGATCTGCAGGAAAAATATGAACTGTCCTATATGTTCATCAGCCACGATTTACGCGTCGTCAAAGCCATGTCACATGATTTGATTGTCATGAAAAACGGCAAAATTATCGAACAGGGCACAGCCCAGGAAGTCTTTGACAACCCGCAAAAAGAGTACACACAAACCCTTCTTAACGCGGCCTTAAGCCTTAAAGTGGCATAATAAAGCAGGTAAAAGCTTATTTTTTATTTGTTTTTTGTGTCTTAAGGCGATATAAATGCCCAACTTTCGGGCTTACCGAAAAATCGACTGTCACTCTGCCTTTTTAATATACAGAGGACAAAACATAGAAAGAGGTGATTAAATGGTAAGCGTAAACGTACGTGATAATAATGTGGAGCAAGCCCTTCGTGCATTGAAGAAAAAGATGCAACGTGAAGGAATCTTCCGCGAGATGAAACTTCGTCGTGATTTTGAGAAACCTTCTCAGAAAAGAAAACGCGAGAAGTCAGAGTCTGTACGTCGCTGGCGCAAGCTTGAACGCAAGCGTCGCGAAAAAGAATAATTATTCTTTTTACAATTTATAATTTAAGAAGGCTTTGGTGATAAACCGGAGCCTTTTTTATTGGCTTCAATCTGGTCAATCGGCAAAGTTTCAGCGCGCAGCCACTCTGCTTCGCTTTGATCCAGATGCGCAGAGATGGCCTGATAAACGCCCTCATGATAATTATCCAGCCACGCCTTTTCTTCAAAACTCAGCATATCGGCAACAATCAAACGGTGGTCAATCGGCGCGAGCGAAACCGTATTAAAACGCAGCATTACTTTATCTGTGATCTCGTTAGTGCCGTCTTCTTCGACCATAATCAGATTTTCAATACGAATGCCGTATGCGCCGCCCTTGTAAAAGCCGGGCTCGTTTGAAACCAGCATCCCCGCTTTAAATTCATGATTCGCCGCCAGTGATATTGAAACCCCGCCTTCGTGCACAGAAAGATTACAGCCAACGCCGTGCCCTGTTCCGTGCTTATAATCCAGATCATTCTGCCACAAGGCCGCGCGGGCGAGCACGTCTATTTGCTGGCTTTTAATGCCTTGGGGGAATCGCAGCCGCGCAATTTGGATATGGCCTTTTAAAACGCGCGTGAAATTTTCTCTCATCTCCTGCGTCGGTGTTCCGATAGCCACCGTCCGCGTAATATCGGTGGTGCCGCCCGCATATTGCCCGCCGCTGTCGATAAGCAATAAATTATCGCTTGTGATTGTTTCATGCTTTGCAGGGGTTGCGTGGTAATGAATGACTGCGCCATTTTGTGCCCAGCCCGCAATCGTATCAAAGCTGTCCTGTTCGTAATCCGGCTGCTGCCGGCGCAATGAGCGCAAAGTATTTTCCACGTCAATTTCTGTAACGCCGCCCTGCCCCGCATCATCTTGCGTCCATTTTAAAAACTTCGCCAGCGCAACGCCGTCCTGAATATGAATATCTTTGATAGAAGCTTGCTCGGTATCATTTTTAACGGCCTTTGCATTCTGGCAAAGCTCTTGCCCCGATATAACATCCGCCCCCGCTGCCTCAAGAGCGCCCTTGTAATATGCAGGCGTTAAATCATCATTGATTAAGACAGTTTCATTTCCGAGCGATGCCAAATATGTATCTATATCTTTAAGAGGATGAACTTTTAAACCCTTACCGATATGGGATTTAACGGTTTGCTCGTTTGCCGCAGTAATCTGACCATCAAGAACAAACCAATCAACATCGCCATTTGCCGAGAGCGCAGCAAAAGAAAGCGCAAAAGGTGTCATCGGCACGTCATCGCCGCGAATATTTAAAAGCCACGCGATTGAATCGGGCGCAGCAATAAAAAAGCGATCCGCGCCGGCCTCTTTAATCTGCGCGCCTATTTCGCTGCGTTTTGTAGCCGAACTTTTGCCTGCAAGCTTATCAGGATATATACGCACCTGTTTTTGCGGCATCGCCGGTCTGTTTGTCCAAATAGCATCAACAAGATTCTGCTTCACAGGTTTGAATTGAATATTTTTACCGCTTTTTTCAAATGCCTCTTCGTAGCTTTTAACATCCGCAGATGTCAGCAAACGCGGATCATAACCGATCACTGCGCCGTCCTTTACATTGGCAATGATGTAATCGACGGGCACATTTTTATCATCGCCGCTTGGCTTGTGGTCTTGTGGCTCAAACGCGCTCCCGCTAAGCTCATCGCGCAGCTGCAACTCATATCGTCCATCGGAGAAAACGCAGGCTTTCCCGTTTAAAACAATCGCAACACCAGCAGATCCTGTAAATCCCGTCAGCCATTTTAAACGCTCGGCGGCTTCGGGCAAATATTCGCCCTGCCACTCATCTTCTTTGGGAATAAGATAGCCTTCCAGCTTTTGTGATTGAAGTTGCGTGCGTAAATCATTAAGTTTATCAGATGAATTGGTCATAGCGGCCCCTGTAACGATAATGTAACGATCATATGTAATGATCCTATGTAAAAATCAAGATTTATTCATAGCAGGGTCTAGCTTGTCACGCAAATTTTGGGATATGAAGCACTTATGCATTATTTTCTTTTGGCTATCGGCGTCCTTTTGGGGCTATACGGTCTTTACCGCTTTTTTACAAGAGCCTCTGTCGCGCAGATAAAAGGGTTCTTTATTACCGCCTTTTTTATAGTGTTCACCATTGCCGTTTTCTATTTGGCCATCACAGGACGGCTTCCTGCTGCGATTGCTTTGATGGTTGCGCTCATACCTTTTCTGCGCGGCTTTCTGCGCAAGGGAAAACAAGGAAAAACGGGAAACAACAATACCTCAAACATAAAAATGAGCAAAAAAGAAGCCTACGAAGTCTTGGGGCTGGACAAAGATGCCACCGAGGAAGACATTCAGGCGGCCTATAAAAAGCTGATCAAAAAGCTTCACCCCGATCAGGAGGGCTCGGAATGGATGGCTGCTAAGCTGAACGAAGCGCGCGATCTTTTATCAAAGAAATAACCCCCTATGCGCCAAATACAGCCAGACGATTTACTTCCCTTTTCCAGCTTTGAAGACGAACACCCTATAATTGTTGATATTGTGTACGCAAAGCCAAACCATCCCGACAATATATTCGGACAATTATATCCTGCCGATATGCCGACTATTTGGGGGCATAAAGATATAGTTCTGATCACTTTGGTTGCAGCAAATCTACTACGCCGCCGCCATAACTGGACACTGCGGATAATGGATTGTTACCGCGCCACAGAGGCCCAGCGCCAAATGGAAAAATTTGATGTTCATCCCTCGCTGTTATCAAAGCCGGGTATAGGCGGGCATCCGCGCGGCATGGCCATTGATGTTGAACCGGTTGATTCGGACGGACATATTATTCCCATGGGTACAGCTTTTGACGAATTTGCCCCCGATCCTGACAACCATAACCCTGCGGCCCGAAACTTCGTGGACATAGCGCCGGGCCATCAAGATAACCGCGAGAAACTGGAGACCGCCATGGTCGATGCCGCTGCCCTCTGCGACATGCCTTTACTGCCTCTGCCGCAAGAATGGTGGGACTTTCGTTTTCCGGCCGAAATTGTTAAACAATATACACCGATAAATGAAAATGAACTTTATGATTTCCAGCGCACATACCCCGCGAACAG
>Ga0136600_1000558_pt1 | contig 19788 bp, 17 predicted proteins | sample AntRauMFilla2698_FD_104634 | JGI IMG/M metagenome (GOLD analysis project Ga0136600, IMG submission 104634) | Saline lake microbial communities from Rauer Islands, Antarctica - Metagenome Filla 2 #698 | ecosystem: Environmental > Aquatic > Non-marine Saline and Alkaline > Saline | place...
GATGACGACCACCCAGCACCGCCTCGACGAGCGCTACGGGCGCACCGCCGCGCACGAGCGACGGTCTGGCCGCATCCTCGTCGCCGGGGCCATCGTGCTCGCACTCCTCCTGACGGGGTGGGTCGTGTGGGGAGGACTGTCGGGAACGAACGCGAACCTCGAAACGCGTGAGCTGGGGTACTCCGCAGCGACCGAGACCTCCATCACCGTGCGGTGGGAGGTGTCGGTTCCCCCCGGCACCGAGGTGCAGTGCGCCCTGCAGGCACTCAACGGCAGTTTCGGCATCGTGGGCTGGTCGATCGTCGACATACCGACCTCGACGGAACGCACCCGGGTCTTCGCGCAAGAGTTGCGTACCTCAGAACCTGCTGTCACGGGTTTGCCGTACCGCTGCTGGCTCCCGTAAAATCCTCAGATCACTGCATCGAGCCGACCCACCGGGTCGGCTCGGTTGCGTCAGGAGGCGACATCATGAGCGACACGACAGACACGAAGTGGCTGACCCAGGAGGCCTACGACCGCCTGCAGAGCGAGCACGAGCACCTCAGTACGGAGGGGCGCGCCGACATCGCGAAGCGGATCGAGGCGGCGCGTGATGAGGGCGACCTCAAGGAGAACGGCGGGTACCACGCCGCGAAAGACGAACAGGGCAAGATCGAAGCCCGCATTCGTACGCTCGCCGCGCTGCTCAAGAGTGCCACCGTCACCGAGGCGCCCCAATCGAGTGGAGTTGTGGAGCCGGGTACGGTCATCATCGCGAAGATTCTGGGCGACGAAGAGAAGTTCTTGTTGGGCAGCCGCGAGATTCTGGGTGACGGCAGCGACCTGCACGTCTACAGCGAGCAAAGCCCCCTCGGCTCCGCCATCATGGGCCTCAAGGTCGGCGACTCGACGAGTTATACGGCACCGAGCGGCGTCGAGGTCTCCGTCGAGATCATCGATGTCGAGACGTACACGCCCTAGAAGTCGACGCGCGGTTCATACCCCGGAACGCGCCAGCGTTCCGCGCGCACGCTAAAAGTCGACGCGCGGTTCATACCCCGCATCGCGCAGCGCGCCGAGCACTTGCTCGGCGTGCTCCGGCCCGCGTGTCTCGATGTGCAGCTCGAGTTCCACCTGGCTGATCTGCAGCCCCGATCCGTGCCGCGTGTGCAGCACTTCGACGACGTTCGCGTTTTGTGACGCGACGATCTCGCTCGTGCGGGCAAGTTGACCGGGGCGGTCGGGCAGCGGAATACGCAGCTTGAGGTATCTCTCACCCGCTGCAAGGCCGTGGCTGATGACCCGCTCCATGATGAGCGGGTCGATGTTGCCGCCCGAGAGGATCACGACGGTCGGCCCGCTGGCGCGCACCTTGCCCCGCATGACGGCGGCGACTCCCACCGCTCCCGCGGGTTCGACAACGAGCTTGGCGCGCTCCAGCAGCACGAGCATTGCTTGCGCGATGTCGTCCTCATCGACGGTCACGACCTCGTCGACGGCGTCACGGATGATGGCGAAGTTGAGCGTGCCGGGGCGCGCCACGGCGATACCGTCGGCGATCGTGGATCCGATCGTGATGTTGGTCGGTTCTCCCGCGGCGAGCGAGATCGGGTATGCGGCCGCGTTCGAGGCCTGCACTCCGATGATCCTGATCGTGCGACCCTCGAGCGATGCGCGCTGCTTGAGCACGCTCGCCACGCCGCTCGCGAGACCTCCCCCGCCGATGGGGATCACGACCGTCTCCAAGTCGGGTACTTGCTCGAGCAACTCGAGCCCGAGCGTGCCCTGACCCGCGACAACGTCGGGGTGGTCGAACGGCGGGATGTACACGGCTCCGGTGCGCTCCGCGTATTCGGCGGCGGCCTGCAGCGGCTCCGAGACGGAGTGCCCGCGCAGCACGACTTCGGCACCGTAGTGTCGCGTCGCCTGCAGTTTGGGCAGAGCAACGCCGATGGGCATGAAGATCGTGGCCGGGATTCCCAGCTCGCGCGCGGCGAAGGCGACACCCTGGGCGTGGTTTCCGGCACTCGCAGCCACGACCCCCCGCGCGCGCTCCTCTTCGGTGAGTCGCGACATGCGGTTGTATGCCCCACGAATCTTGTAGGACCCGGTGCGCTGCAGGTTCTCGCACTTGAGAAGCACGGGGGCGCCAAGAATCTCACTCAAGTATCGCGAGGTCTCGATCGGAGTGATCTCTGCCACTGTTCGCACGAGTACTCGCGCGGCTTCGACGTCGTCGAGTGTGGGCCCGGCCAGCGTCATGGGGGTCGTCGGGGTCGTCATGCTCGCCCTTCGGTTGTGGGTGGATCGGGGTCACGATGCGCCAGAACATCGGCGACTGGCGGAGTCAGATGGGTGCGCCACCACCCACGAGAAAGGTAGCGGACGTCGTCGGTGAGCACCGCACCATCGGGCCAGCCAACCCCCGCGGGCGCGACGGAGTCGTCAGCGGGCCCGGAGCGACGGAACATCTCGCTAGTCTACGATCAGCCTCCCTGGGTCGGGCTGTGTCGGCACGGATCGGTAGCCTTCAGGCGTGGAGACGATGCGGGCAGACCACGCACGACGGCTTGCGCTCGCGGCGAGCGGCTTTACGCGTCCCCACCCCGAGCGCGTCACGACGCGCCACCTGACGGCCGCGATCGACCGGCTCGAGGTGCTGCAGCTGGACAGCGTGAACGTCTTCGCGCGCTCGCACTACCTGCCGCTTTTCGCTCGGCTCGGTATCTACGACCCGTCGCTGCTGGATGCGGCCCTCTTCGCCCCTCGTGGTCGCTATACCGAGTACTGGGCTCACGAGGCGGCGATCATCCGTCGCGAGGACTGGCCGCTGTGGCACTGGAAGCGTGAGGCACGGCGTGAGCGCGCCCCGCAGAAGTACGAGTGGGTGCGCGACAACCGGCCGCTGCTCGAGGGGCTTCTCAACGAGGTGGCGACGCGGGGCCCGCTCAGGGCGAGCGAGATCGAGCATGACGGCGCCCAGGGCCGCGGGCCGTGGTGGGGCTGGAGCGACGTCAAGCTCGGCCTCGAGCACCTGTTCGCGTGGGGTGACGTCGTGAGCGCGGGGCGGCAGGGCTTCCAACGCCGCTATGCCGTGCCCTGGCAGGTCGGCCTTGAGCACGTGCACGACATCGCCGTGCCGCGTCTCGAGGCGCAACGAGAACTCGTGCTGCGCAGCGTGCGTGCCCTCGGTGTGGGCACGATCGGCGACATCGCCGACTATTTTCGCCTCCCCATCGCTGCCACGACGGATGCCCTGCGCGCGCTCCTCGCCGACGGCGAGGTCGAGCAGGTCGCGGTCGAAGGGTGGAACCGCGCGGGCCGACCGCTGCCCGCGTTCACCCTGCCGGACGTGCGCATCCCCCGCCGCATCAACGCGACCGCTCTTCTCTCGCCCTTCGACCCGGTGGTCGCGAACCGCGATCGTGCGCTGCGAATGTTCGACTTCTTCTACCGCATCGAGATCTACACGCCGCCGTCGCAACGCCAGTACGGCTACTACACGCTGCCCGTTCTCATCGATGAGCAGCTTGCGGGGCGCATCGACCTGAAGAGCGACCGTCAGGCGGGCGTCGTGCGAGTGCAGTCGGCGTGGGTCGAGCCGGGTGTGGAGGCCGGCCCCTTCGCGGAACGCGTCGTGCCCCTGCTGCGGCGGGCAGCCGCCTGGCAAGGCTTGGGAGAAGTGGCCGTCGCCGACCGCGGGACGGCGAGTGGAGCCGTGCGCGCAGCGCTCGATCGTGACGGAAGCGGACGCCTCTAGAAGCGCGTCGAGTTCTCCATCAGGCGCTTGACGCGGTCGGGAATCGGCGGGTGGGTCTGGAACATGCGGTCGATGATGCCCGGCTTCATGGGGTCACTGATCCACAAGTGCGCCATCGTCGAGTTCTGCTTGCGCATGGGTCGGGCGTAGTCGCCGAGCTTCTGCAGGGCGCTCGCGAGCGCCTCCGGGTCGCGCGTCGTCAGCGCGCCGGTCGCGTCGGCGAGGTACTCACGCTGCCGTGACACGGCCGCCTGAATCAGGCTCGCGACGAGCGGCGCCACGATCATCGCGACGAGCCCGAAGATGAGCACGATGGGGTTGCCGTTGTTGCGGTTGCCGCCGAAGAACGCCATGCGCACGAGGATGTCGGCCAGCAGACCGACCGCCACCACGAGCCCGAACACGATCGTCGAGACGCGAATGTCGTAGTTCTTGACGTGCCCGAGCTCGTGCGCCATGACGCCCGTCAACTCGCGGTCATCCATAAGCTCGAGGAGCCCCGTCGTCGCGGCGACGCTCGCGTGCTCGGGGTCGCGTCCGGTCGCGAAAGCGTTCGGCGCCGGATCCTCGACGAGGTACACCTTCGGCATGGGGAGCCCCTCGGTGATCGCAAGGTTCTCGACGATGCGGTACAGGCGCGGGTTGTCGCGCTTCTCGATCTGCCGGGCACCCGCCATCGAGAGGGCTTGCTTGCTCGACGCGAAGTACTGGAAGAGCACGTAGGCGGTCGTGCCGATGAGGGTGCCGATGAAGATCGTCATGCCGCCGCCGTACAGGAAGTCGGCGATGAGCCCGATGCCTCCGATGAGGAGGACGAACACGATGATGATGAAGACCGTGTTGCGCTTGTTCGCCGCTATGGCGCGGTACACGTGCCTCTACCTCAGACTCGGGTTCGCGGGGATCAGAATTGCACGCGGGGCGGCTCGGCGATCGCCGCTGCGTCAGCCACCTCGAAGAAGTCGCGCTCGGTGAACCCGAGACCGCGCACGAAGAGCGTGTTCGGGAACTGCTTGATCTTGACGTTGAGCTCGCGCACACCGCCGTTGTAGAACCGGCGCGACGCCTGGATCTTGTCTTCGGTGTCGACCAGCTCGCCCTGGAGCTGCAAGAAGTTTTGGCTTGCCTGGAGCTGCGGGTACGCCTCGGCGACGGCGAAGATGCTCTTGAGGGCCTGCTGCATGTGGTTCTCGGCGTTGCTGGCCTCTGCTGGGCCCTGCGCGGTGAGCGTCTCAGCGCGGGCCTTCGTGACGTTCTCGAAGACCTGCTTCTCGTGTGCGGCGTAACCCTTGACCGCTTCGATGAGGTTCGGCAGCAGGTCGGCGCGGCGCTTGAGCTGCACCGTGATGTCGCTCCACGCCTCGTCGACTCGCACGTTGAGGGTGACGAGCGAGTTGTAGGTCGCCCACAGGTAAATACCCGCGACGACCACGAGAAGGATGATGACGCCAAAGATGACCAAGAATTCCATGTCCACAGCATAGAGCGAGCACGCCCGGCGCAACAGGAGGGGGGCTGAGGGGCACCTGTGGAGCAGCACAGCAATCACCCGGTTCCGCGACGGCACCATCGCGGGCGGCGGCACCGCGACACGGTTCACTGCCAGACTGACGTGCGAGAACACGATCGGGCCGAGAGGGGCATCCACGTGGTGCACACCACGAGAATCCACCCCCGCCTGCGCACGCTCGTCGCCGCTGTCAGCACGGGGGCCGCGGCTGTCGCCCTCGCCCTCGTGCCCGCCGCGCCGGCGTCCGCCGCCGCAGCGTTCACCGTGCCGACTAGCGACTTCGTCGGCTCCCAGCAGGTCGTTCTCGAGGGCACGAAATCCGCCGGCAGCACGCTGCAGCTCAGCCGCTCGGGCGCCGGCGTCGTGTGCGCGATCCCCAGTGCCGGCACCACCTGGCAGTGCCCGAGCATCACCGTGCCCAACGGCGAACACACCTTTACCGGCATCGAAACGCTCGCCGACTCTTCGACGCAAGCACTCACGCCGCTCGTGCTGCGCGTGCTGGGGGCGCCCGACCTTGATGGCGCGGGAGGAACCGTCACGACCGCGGGCCGCTTCACCGGGCGCGCCGAGCCCGGGGCGAGCATCCAGCTGCAGTCTGCTCAGGGCGGCGCGACGCTGCAGCACCCCTGCCCCCCTGCGCTCGGCAATGGATTCTGGTCGTGCGTCGCGATACTGCCCGAGGGTGAGCACGAGGTGCGTGCGCGCCAAACGCTGGGATCGCTCGGCCCGGAGAATTCCGGATACTCTCTCGCCGTCAGTGCACTCATCGACCGCACCGCGCCAGCAGCACCGACCATCGCGAGCCCCCGCTCGGGCGCTACCGTGACGGGGCCCACGATCGCGGTGAACGGCAACGGGGAACCGGATGCCCAGGTGCAGGTCTTCATCAACGGAGAGATTGCGTGCGACACCGTCGTCGATGCCGACGCCGAGTGGTCGTGCGAACTCAGTCTTGCTCGACCCGGACAGTGGAGCATGCAAGCGTTGCAACGTGATGTCGCCGGCAATTTCAGTGCTGCGAGCCCCCGCGTCGACATCATCGCGCCCGCGCCCCCAGCCCCGCCGGGTAGCCCCGGGCAACCCGCACCGCAGCCCGGCACGATTCCCGACGGGCCCTCCCCCGGCGAGAGCCCAAGCGCCACGCCCGAGGCCCCCTCGGCCAGCCCCGATAGCGCCGCACCACTCCCGCCCCTTCCCCCGCCGGGAGAGCCCGATTCCGCCGCAGGCTCGAACTGGGGAACACCGACCGGGTTCGGTCAATCGCTTCCCTCCGCACAGCAGATCATCGAGCGCGGCGGCTGGATGCTCGCGCCCCTCGTTGCACTCGCCTACGTGCTCTTGATCGCCCTCCCCCTGCGCGCCTACGCCACCGTGGTCGGCCCGCGCCTCGGCGTCGCGCCCTGGCGGCTGACCGGGCGGAACAACCATCGCGACGCAGACGCCGACTCCACAGCCCCGACCCTGTCTCCCGTTCTCGTGGTCGTCGCCACCTTCCTCGGCGCCGCCGTCATCGCAGCGCTCTCCGGAGGCATCACCACAGAAGTGCGCTATCTGCGGCTCACCGCCGCCATCGGCCTCGGCCTCGTGCTCGTCAACCTGCTCGGTGTCGTCCTGCCGGCAAAGCTCGCCGGGCGTGCCGTGCGCTCGGCAGCCCTCGTGCGACTCCTGCCGGGCATCCTCGCGGCGGCGCTCCTGGCCGCGCTGCTGTCGCGGTTCCTCGAACTGCAGCCCCCCGTTCTGCTGGGTGTGCTCGTTGCGGCCCTCGCCCTCGAGCCCGCGCGACTGCGGGCACGCGGAGGCATCGCCGTCGCCCAAATCGCCGGGGTCGCCGTCGTAGCCCTCCTCGCCTGGGTGACCCACGCCCTGCTCATGCCGAGCGTCGGCTTCTGGGCGACCTTCGCGACCGAAACCACCGCCGCCATCGCCCTGGGCGGGTTCGGTTCACTCCTGCTGCTCTTGCTGCCCGTCGGCCCGTTCCCCGGGCGCGAGCTCTATGCGATCTCACGCGGCGGGTGGCTGCTCGTCGCGCTCGCGACCGCCTCGGTCACGGGTGCCATCGTCGCCTCGGGATCAAGCTTTCCCCTCGTCATGCTCGGGCTGCTCGCGGCCGGCACCGCGGCCGTACTCACCGCGCTGAGCGTGTGGGTGCGCTGGGTCGCCCCCGCCCTCGATCGATAGGCTGAGGGCAACGCCCCGGTAGCCCAATCGGTAGAGGCAGGCGACTTAAAATCGCCACAGTCAGGGTTCAAGTCCCTGTCGGGGTACTTCGCACGCGCGCGACCGCATAACTTGCGGTCGCGGGGTTCGAACCCCAGCCGGGGTACGACGCACCTGCTTGTTAGCCCTTGGGGCGAGCGGCGAACTCCTGGAAGTATGATTCTGGCTCTTCTCGAGCAGACAGACTCACGTTGTCCCGGCCGAGCACGAAGTTGCCGATCCAGTCGCCGAAGACGCGCAGCTTGCGTTCCCACATGGGAATGGCAAGGCCGTGGTAACCGCGATGCATGACCCAGGCGGGGAATCCGGTGACGGCCAGACGGCCCGACTGGAACACACCGTGACCGAGACCGAGACCGGCAACGGCGCCCATGTTCTTGTGCACGTAGTCACGGGGGCTCTCACCGCGCAGGGTGGCGACGATGTTCTTGGCCATGAGTTTGCCCTGGCGCACCGCGTGCTGAGCGTTCGGCACACAGAAGCCCGCGATACCGCCGCCCGAGAGATCGGGAACCGCCGCGACATCTCCCGCCGTCCACGCGGCCTCGACGATGCCGTCGTCGCCGACGACGCGCAGGTCGGCCTGGGCCCGCAAGCGGCCGCGCTCGTCGACCGGAAAGTCGGTGCCCTGCAGCACGGGGTTGGCCATGACGCCCGCCGTCCAGATGATGAGGTCAGACTCGAGAGTGTCGCCGTTCGACATCTCGATGCGACCGTCAACAGCGCTCGTTAGCTGCGTCTCCAAGTGCACAATCGCTGCGCGCTGGGCAAGATTCTTGAGCACCCAGTGGCTCGTCTTGAGCGACACTTCCGGCATGATGCGGCCCATCGCCTCGATGAGGTGAAAGTGCGTGTCGTCGATCGTGAGGCTGGGGTGATCCTTCAGCAGTGCGCTGCCGAGGCTGCGCAGTTCAGCGAAGGTCTCGATGCCCGCGTAGCCGCCGCCGACCACGACGACGGTCAGCAGTCGATCGCGCTCGGGGCCGGCCGGAACGAGCGCCGCACGGTGGAAATTGTCGATGAGTCGGTCGCGCACGGCGACGGCCTCTTCGATCGACTTCATGCCGATCGCCTCGTCGGCGACACCCGGAATCGGGAAGGTGCGCGAGACCGAACCCGCGGTCATGATGATGTGGTCGTAGTCGAGCGCGAAGTCCTCCCCCACCTCGGGAGAAATAGTCGCCGACTTAGCGGCGTGATCGACGCCCGTGACCTTGGCGGTGACAACACGCGTGCGCCGCAAGTGGCGGCGGTGTGACACGACAGCGTGACGGGGTTCGATCGAGCCCGCGGCGACCTCCGGCAGGAAGGGCTGGTACGTCATGTACGGCAGCGGGTCGACCATGACGACGTCGGCCTCGCCCTTGCGGAGCCACTTCTCAAGCTTCAGGGCGGTATAGAAGCCGGCGTAGCCACCGCCGACGATGAGAATTCTGGGCACGAGAGAATGACTCCTTGTTTGGGGGGAACCCGCGTTAATCTACTCCGAAGCCGTGCGGCTGGCGAACTGAACCGCTCCGGCGGCCACGATGCCGCCGAGGGTCACACAGAGGCCGAGGAACAATCCCACCACGGGAAGCACGGGTGCGAGCGCCGCGAGCGCCGGTCGGGCATCCCCGATAGTCGACGCCTCCACGGCCTCCCTCGCCAGCGGGCCACGCGCCGCATCAAGTTCTGCCACCACAGCGTCGGTGTCTACGCGACGGTGCACGACGACCCACTCGGCCATGCTTCCGAGAGTGTTGCCCCCCACCTCGGGCACGCTCGCGCGTACGGCGGCGTTCGCGTCAATGAGGCCGTACCCGTAGAGGGCGTCGGGCACGGTCGAGGTCGCCGGTCGAGCGGTGCGCAGAATGCGCTCAATGACGTTCGCGGCGTCCAGTTCGGGGTGGGCCGCGCGCACGAGCGCCGCGATGCCCGCCACGATGGGGGTCGCGCCACTCGTACCCTGCCACAGCGCGTGACCGCCACCGGGCACTGCGCCGACAAGTTGTTCGCTGGGCGCCACGACCCCGATCGTGATGCCCTGGGAGGACGCGTTATCGCTCGCCGTGCCCCGCTGGTCGACGCCCCCCACCGCCAGCACGCCGGGCATCGTCGCGGGCGCCCCGACCTGCTCGGTACCCCCGCCGCGGTTACCCGCCGCCGCGATCACGATGACGTCGTTCTCCTCCGCGTATCCGAAGGCGTCATCCCAGCTCTCCGGCCAATCGATCGTGTTGCGGGTGAGGGACAGCGAGATGATGTCGGCGCCCGCGTCAACGGCCCACGTGACCGCCTCGGCGACCTGGTCATCCGCGCTCCGCTCTCCGGCCCCGAAGGCGAGGGAGATGCTCAGGATCGACGCCGCGGGGGCCGCACCGATGACCCCGGCTCCCGGCCCGCTGCCGCGACCCGCTGCGAGCGACGCCACCATCGTTCCGTGGGTGCGGCCCGGGCCGCTCACGGGTCGCGTGCCGTCGGAAGCCCCGCGCCCCGACACATCTGCCCCACCGATCACCGCCCCCGTGAGATCGGGATGCGCGGCGTCGACTCCCGAGTCGATGACCGCGATCGTCACCCCAGCACCGCGCGTGACCTGCCAGGCAGCCGTGATGCCGTACTCCTCGAGCCAGTACTGACGATCGCGGATCGCGTCGGCGTGGGCATCCGGAGCAGGTGCCAGGGAGAGCGCTGCCGCTCCGACGATCGCGAGGGCGAGAGCACGCGCGAGAACGCGCGTCACTCGGGAGCGCATGCGCATACCGCAGGACTCCAGTCGCATTCCTCGAGCGCGATGTCGCCGATGGGGTTAACTCCGGGGCCGACGGCGAGACTGTGCCCTACGAGGGCGTGCAGGCACTTGACGCGCGAGGGCATACCGCCCGCCGAATAGCCGTCGACCTCAGGGACCTCCAGAACGGAGTACCGATCAGCCAGGTACTGCTCATGCGCGACGCGGTACTGCGCGGCAACGGCAGCGTCCTCCTCGAGCAACGCCGTGAGCTGCGCCATGCGACCGTCCGCCTCCAAGCGCGAGACCGCCGCCGTGGCCGCGGGGTGCGTCAAGTAGTAAAGGGTCGGAAAAGGTGTGCCGTTCGCCAGTCGAGGTCGCGTCGCCACGACCGTCGGCGCACCACACGCGCACCGCGCGGGAATGCCGATGACGTCACGCGCGGGGCGGCCCAATTGCGCGCTCACACGCGCAACGTCGGCCTCGCCGACGGGCTCGAAAGGCGGTCGGCTCACCGAGTACCCCCGAACTGCGGAGACAGCAGGGCATCGGCGGGAAGATCGGTGAGGCCCGCGGTCACGAAGGACGACAGCAGGGCCCGGGTCCAATCGACGCGAGTGGTCTGAATCTCGTCGCTGATCGGTTGACCGCCGTCGGTCGACGAGGTCAGCCCATCGTCGATGATGAGGTAGCTGATGTCACCGGGGTACACGTACAGCAAACGCCCACGCGCTTGCGCCTCGATATAGGCCGGGTCTTGCCACCGGTCGATCTCGACCTCGAGATTCTCGAGAGCGGCCTCCTGATCAGCGACTCGTTGCTCCAGGGCGGCAATTTCTTGCTGCTGCTCCACCAGAATGCGCAACGAGGGTGCGAGCACGACGAGGCCGGCCACGATGAGCAAGAACACCGTGACCGTGACGCCCGAGAGCTGCAGGTTGCGGAACCAGGCCCCCACCCCCGGCGCATCCGCGGGCAGAGCCACGGGAGTGCTGCGAGGGGTGCGGGCCACGGTCGGCTCCTAGGCGCTGAAGCGAGGGAAGGCCCCACGACCGGCGTACACCGCGGCGTCGCCGAGCTCTTCCTCGATGCGCAGCAACTGGTTGTACTTGGCGACGCGCTCAGAGCGGGCCGGAGCGCCGGTCTTGATCTGCCCGCAGTTGGTGGCGACCGCCAGGTCAGCGATCGTCGTGTCCTCCGTCTCACCCGACCGGTGCGAGAGCACCGCGGTGTAGCCGCTGCGCTGAGCCAGTGCCACGGCGTCGAGAGTCTCGCTGAGCGTGCCGATCTGGTTGACCTTGACCAGGAGCGAGTTGGCCGTGCCGAGGGAGATCCCCTTGGCCAGGCGTGCCGGGTTGGTGACGAAGAGGTCGTCGCCGACGATCTGCACGCTCGCGCCGACGTCGCGAGTGAGCGAGGCCCAGCCCTCCCAGTCGTCCTCGTCGAGCGGGTCCTCGATCGTCACGAGCGGGTAGGCGCCGACGATCTGTGCGTAGACCGCGGCCATCTGCTCTGCCGTGTGCGACGACCCCTCGAACTGGTACGTGCCACCCTCGAAGAACTCGGTCGCTGCGACGTCGAGCCCGAGCGCAATGTCGGTACCGGGCGTGAATCCGGCCTTCTCGATGGCGGCGACGAGAAAGTCCAGGGCCGCCGTGGTGCCCGGCAGGTCGGGCGCGAAGCCGCCCTCGTCACCGAGTCCGGTCGAGAAGCCGCCGGCCTTGAGCTCACTCTTCAGAGCGTGGTAGGTCTCGGCGCCCCAGCGCAGGGCCTCGGTGAAGCTCTCGGCACCGATCGGCAGAATCATGAACTCCTGCACGTCGACGCCCGTGTCGGCGTGCGAGCCGCCGTTGATGACGTTCATCATCGGCACGGGAAGCACGTGGGCGTTCGGGCCGCCGACGTAGCGGAAGAGGGGAAGGTCGGCCGAGTCGGCCGCGGCCTTCGCCACGGCGAGTGACACACCAAGAATGGCGTTGGCGCCGAGCTTCGACTTATTGTCGGTGCCGTCGGCAGAGATCAGCGCAGCATCGATCAGGCGCTGATCACTCGCATCGAGGTCTTCGACGGCGGGGCCGAGCACGTCGAGCACGGCGTCGACGGCCTTGCGCACTCCCTTGCCGAGGTAGCGACCCTTGTCCTCATCGCGCAGCTCATAGGCCTCGAAGGCTCCCGTCGACGCCCCCGAGGGCACGGCGGCGCGCGACACGGTCCCATCGTCGAGCAGAACCTCGACCTCCACTGTCGGGTTTCCTCGGGAGTCAAGAATTTCGCGGGCTCCAACGGCCTCGATAGCTGCCACGGGTCAGTCTCCTTCGGTGGTGGTCGAATCTGCGGCTCCGAGCCTACGCCAGTCCAGAAGCGCGGGGTCGGAGGTCGCCTCGGGTGACACGGTGGCGAAGCGACGGAACCCGTCGGCCTCCAGCTGCTCGAGTGCGCCGCGGAGGTTCTTGGGCCGCTTCACGATACGCACGCGCGCGCCCTCGGCGACGAGGGCGCGCTGCAGGGCGACGACCGTCGCGGGGGCAACCTCGCGGTCGTAGACGAGAGCCGCATCCTCAGCGCCGTCCTGCTCCGGAAGCTCCACGAGGTCGATGAGGCGTTCGAAGCCGAGCGAGAAACCCGTCGCTGGCACCTCGGTGCCCAGGAACCGCCCGATCATGCCGTCGTAGCGACCGCCGCCGCCGAGTGAGTAGCCAAGCTCGGGGTGCGCGACCTCGAAGATCGGGCCCGTGTAGTACCCCATGCCGCGCACCAACAGCGGGTCGAACTGCAGGCGAAGATCGGGCAGGGCGCTGCGGATCGCCCGAAGGTCGTGCGCGGCGTCGTTGTCCTCCCACGCCTCATCGGCGAGCATCTGCCACGATCCCTCGACGCCGGCCGAGAGGTCGACCCAGTCGAGCATGCCGCGCGCGTCGCTCACCCCGAGAGCCTCCAACTCAGACACGACACCGTCGAGACCGAGCTTGTCGAGCTTATCGAGCGTGATGAGCGCCGCCGGCTGCCGGGAATCGGGCACTCCGTGCCGCGTCAGCCAGGCCGTGAGCAGACGGCGATCATTGATGCGGATGCTGCACCCGGGTATACCGAGGGCGTCCAGTGCCGCCGAGGTCGCCTCGATCAGCTCGACCTCGGCGATCGTGCCCGCCTCACCGATGATGTCGATGTCGCACTGCACGAACTGCCGGTACCGGCCCTTCTGCGGCCGCTCGGCGCGCCACACGGGCGCGACCTGGATGGCCCGGAACACGCTGGGAAGCTGGCCCCGATTGCTCGCGTAGAAGCGCGCGAGCGGCACCGTGAGGTCAAAACGCAGACCGAGGTCGGCCAACTCGAGCGGCTCGTGCGCTGTGCGAAGGTCGTCTGCGCTCAGACCGCGGCGCATGACGGCGTACGCGAGCTTCTCGTTGTCACCGCCCAGCCCCGCGTGGAGCCGATCGGCATCCTCCATGACGGGCGTTTCGATCTCGTCGAAGCCGTGGGAGCGGTACACCCCGCGCACGATCGCGAGCACCCGTTCGCGCCTCGCTTTGTCGGCGGGCAGGAAGTCGCGCATCCCGCGGGGTGGGGTCACGGGGCTGGCCATAGGAGCGATTCTGTCACGCGGGGTGGGCTGCGTCTCGCCCACTCACGCGACGCGGCTGCCCTTCGGCAGACGTCCAGCCGGGGTTCGCGTGCGCGCGATCCCTCCGCCCAGGGCGAGGCCCGCGAGCACCACGTGCAAGATGAGCCCGACGAACCAGCTGGGCACGGTGCGCTCGATGATCTCTTCGGCAGACTCGAAGGTGTAGGCGGAATCCAGGTCGCCCGCGAGCGCCGCGGCACACTCATCCTGCACCCGGTCGAGCTCGGGTGGAATCTGGGCCTGGCGGACTCCTGCCGAGATGGAGCCGAACAGGTCTTGCGGGTTGCCGTTGCGGTCGAAGGTCGTCGGGGCCGCATCCGCGAGAACGACGTAGGGGTTTGCGGCCAGGATTCCCCAGACGTAGTCGAAGCGGGGCACGGGGCTCTCGTAGGTCTCGGGCGGCAAGCAGCGAATGTCCTCCGGCAGCCCGGTGACCGGGTCGAACTCGCCCCCCACCGAGTAGTCGATACCGATAAAGGTCGATCGCGACTCTGACTGGAAGGCCAGGCCGCCGAGCACGAACGCAATCAGGGTGCCGATACTGAGCGCTGCCACCGCGAGATAGGTCGTCACGACCGAGAACAGGGCGCGCGACATGAGTGCCGAGAGGCCCACCCCGATGCCCGCGACGATGCCGAGCTCGATCACGAGCACCCCGAGCGAAACCAGAAGCGTGGCGAGCCCCACGCCGCCGGCGGCAACCGAGAAGATGAGGAACGGCAGTGACGCGGCGAGGAAGGTGAGCGCCACGGTCCACGCAGCGAGGAACTTGCTGAGCACGATCTGCCCGGCGGTCGCGAGCGTCACTTGCGTGGTCGCGAGGGTTCCCGCATCGCGGTCACCGTTGACGGCTCCCCCGCTGATGGCGGGCGTCACGAGCGTGCCCACCAGCAACACGAAGAAGATGATCGTCGAGTACACGGCCGCGTTCGCGGAGACGTCGCCTCCGAAGGCCCCGAGCGAGAACCACAGCAGAGCAGTCACGATGCCGACGAGGACGAACACGACGCTCACGAGCACAATCCAGGCGACAGAACGAATGCGTTGGCGCAGCTCGAGTTGCACGAGCGTGCCGAGGGTGTCGAGATAGCGGGTCATCGGCCAGCCTCCCCAGCGTCGCCGCGTGCCAGATCGAGGAAGGTGTGCTCGAGGTCGCCCACGGCCGGCCCGAAGGCGCTCACGGCGACTCCCGCCGCCACCAACCGGGCCAGCAACTCAGCGGCCTCGGTCTCGCTCGCCACCGAGACGAGGGTGCCGAGGTGGTCGGTGCTCGCGATCGCGACTCCCTCGCTCGCGAGGGCACCGGCGAGCGCCGACGGGTCTAGTGCCCTGATGCGCCACTGGCGGGCCCCGGCGCGGGACGAGGCGACACGGTCGGCGCTGGCCGTGACCCCCTGATCCAGGTACACGGCGGCATCGGCCATCTCGTCGAGCTCTGCGAGCACGTGGCTGGAGACCAGTATTGCGACACCCTCGGAGGCGAGTCGACGCACGAGCACGCGCAGGTCGACGCGCGCCGCCGGATCAAGGCCCGACGCGGGCTCATCGAGCAGCAGCACCTCGGGCCGGTGCACCATCGCACGGGCGAGACTCAGCCGCTGCTTCTGCCCACGGCTCAGCACACGCGTGGGCTGCTCGGCGAGCGGATCCAGCCCCACGAGTTCCAGAAGTTCCGCTGCACGAACGCGTGACTGTTCTGCCGTGAGCTCGTACAGTCGCCCGGTCGTCTCGAGCGTCTGCCGCACGCTCAGGGTCGCCCACGACCCGAGGATGTCGGGCATCCAGCCCATGCGGGTGCGCACCGATCGCGGGTCGGTGACGGGATCGAACCCGGCGATCCGCACGCGCCCGGCGTCGGGAGCGAGGAGGGTGGCGAGCACGAGCAGGAGCGTGGTCTTGCCGGAGCCGTTGGGTCCGATGAGCGCTGTGACCGATCCCGCCGCCGCGGTGAAACTGACGTCACGAACGGCGTGCACGTCGCCGAACGATCGCGCAACACCCTCGACCTCGATCGCGGCGCGTGGGACCGCGGGCACCGAATCTTGAGTCATGATCCGTTAGTCAAGCACGTTCGGAGCAGGGCGGTCTTCTGCCGCGCGAATCGTGAGCTCGAGTTCACGGACGGCCCCGCGCAGAGCACGTTCCGCATCGAGCCCGCCCTGCCGCGCCGCTGCCACGAGTCCCAGCAGTCGCCGACCCAGCTACTCCTCATCACCCAGGGGCGCCTCGGCCGACGGCACAGGTTCTGCAAGGCCGACGCTCTCTAGGCGGCCGAGCACTTTCGCGGCTCGGGCGAGCGCCGGCAGCCCCTCGGGAACCCCGTCCAGCACCGAGGTGCGCCCGGGCTTCTGCTGCCGCTTCCAGGTCTCCCAGTTCGCCGCGACGTCGTCAGCGGTGTCGGCCACGACGTCGCCGAAAACATGCGGGTGGCGGCCCACCATTTTGGCGACCGAGACGGCGGCGACATCCTCGATCGTGAACGGATGCTCCGCTCGCGCCGCGGCAATATCGGCGTGAAACAGCACCTGGTAGAGCACGTCGCCCAGCTCCTCCAGCACGTCGTCGCGCGAGCCGTGCTCGATCGCCTCGATGAGCTCGTGCGACTCTTCGACGAGGTACTGAACGAGGCTCTCGTGGGTCTGCTCGGCATCCCACGCGCACCCACCCGGTGCCCGCAAGTGCTCGAGCACCGCGATGAGCTGGTCGAGGTGCGGGTGCGGTCGGGGCGTCGGCAGCGTCGGCTCGGCCTGGCGCGGGTCCGGTGCGGCAGTCATGCCGCCATCCTGCCAGCGGCTCACGCCGCGCACTAAGCGGCGCGTGGGAGGCTCGCGAGATGCTTCCCGAGTTCGACTGGCCCGTGCGCGTCGGTGCCGGTGTCGTCGCCCTCATGCTCCTGGGGCTGCTCGTGGTGCGCGCCCGCACGAAAGACCGTCGCGAGTACCGACGATTCCGCCGCTACCGCTCGACCGTGAGGCGCCAGCGGATGCTCCGGCGCTGGCTCGTCGAATCCTTCGTGCTCTTCGGCGGCACCGCGGTGCTGCTCCTCGCCCTGACGTGGCCCGTCGTGACTCCCCTCCTGGCGGCGACGCACGCGCTGCCGTGGGTCGCCGCGGCGCGAGACGGACTCGGCTCAGGCTGGGGCATCACCGCGCTCATCGTCGCGCTCGGAGCGTTCGTCGTGCTCACGGCGATCGGAATCCGCAGCGCTCGAGCGGAGGGCGGAGTCGTCATGGTGGGCGACATCGCGTCGCTCCTGCCCCGCAATCGCCCGGAACTCGGGGTCGGCGCCGCGCTGTCGGTCAACGCCGGCATCGTCGAAGAGGCGCTCTTCCGCCTCGCCCTGCCCGCGCTCCTCGTCGTCGTGACGGGCGAACCCCTGAGCGCGTTCCTCATCGCCGCCCTCGCCTTCGGCGCACTGCACGCGTACCAGGGGGTCGCCGGGGTGCTCGGCACGACGGCCGTCGGGCTACTCCTGACGCTCGTGTACGTGTTGAGCGGGAGCATCCTCGTGGCCATGCTCGTGCACGCGCTTCTCGACCTGCGCACCCTCGTGCTCATCCCCATGACCGTCTATGGGGTGCACCACGTGCCGGGGTCGGTGCGCGTGCCGCCTCCCCTGCCGCTCATGCCGACGAAGGCGGAGGAGTCCGTTGCCGCCCCCGCGGTCGCGAAAGCTCACGCCGTGGAGGACGCCGGCTCCGAGCCGTAGAGGTTCTCGAGCGCGCGGCCGACCCACTCGACGAGGTCGCTATCGCTCGCGCCCTGCGGCAACGGCACCGAGACGGCGCGCTGCTGCGCGAAGTGCTTCGAGCCCGGATACATGCGCTGCAGCCGCAACTGCCGGGAATCGGGCAGCGGTGGCCCGACGACACGCAGCATCGAGCCCATGACAATCACATCGCTCAGGCCCCAGCGCTGGGCGAGACGACGCAGCGTGGATACCCGCAGCAGCATGAGCACGGGAGCGGGCGGATCGCCGTAGCGGTCGGTGAGTTCCTCGAGAACCGCGCCCAGGGCATCCTCACCGCTCGCCGGCGACGCAGCGCTCGAGAGCTTTTGGTAGGCCTCGAGCCGCAAGCGCTCGCTCGCGATGAAGTCCTCGGGAATCCTCGCGTCGACGGGCAGCTCGAGCCGCAACTCGGTCTGCTCGGCCGCCGTATCGCCGCGGAAGGTGCTCACCGCTTCGCCGATCATGCGCAAATAGAGGTCGAAGCCCACTCCCGCGATGTGGCCGGCCTGCTCGGCGCCCAGGAGGTTGCCCGCGCCGCGAATCTCGAGATCCTTCATCGCGATCTGCATGCCGCCGCCCAAGTCGGTGTGCGCGGCGATCGTCTGCAGCCGGTCGTGGGCGGTCTCGGTGAGCGGCTTCAGTTCGTCGTACAAGAAGTAGGCGTAAGCGCGTTCGCGACCGCGGCCCACGCGCCCGCGCAACTGGTGCAGCTGTGAGAGGCCGTACTTGTCGGCCCGGTCGATGATGAGCGTGTTCGCGTTGGCGACGTCGAGGCCGGTCTCGATGATTGTCGTCGAGACGAGCACGTCGAACTTGCGCTCCCAGAAGTCGACCATGACCTGCTCGAGGGCCGCCTCGCCGAGCTGGCCGTGCGCGATCGCGATGCGGGCATCCGGCACCAATTCGGCAAGATGGGCGGCGACGCGAGAGATGCTCGAGACCCGATTGTGCACGTAGAACACTTGCCCCTCGCGCAGCATCTCGCGGTGGATCGCGGCCGCAACCTGCTTATCGCTGTAGGCCCCCACGTAGGTGAGGATCGGGTGACGGTCTTCGGGCGGCGTCGCGAGGGTCGACATTTCGCGGATGCCCGTCACTGCCATCTCGAGGGTGCGGGGAATCGGCGTGGCCGACATCGCGAGCACGTCGACGTTGTGCTTGAGCTTCTTGAGAGCGTCCTTGTGCTCCACACCGAAGCGCTGCTCTTCGTCGATGATCACGAGACCCAGATCTTTGAACTGCACCCCCTGGGAGAGGATGCGGTGCGTGCCGATGACTACGTCGACCGTGCCGCGCTCGAGGCCGTCGAGGGTCTCCTTCGCCTCCCGGTCTGACTGGAAGCGGCTGAGCGCCCGCAGGTGGATCGGAAACCCGGCGTACCGCTCGGCGAAGGTCTCGACGTGCTGCTTCACGAGCAGCGTGGTCGGCACGATCATCGCCACTTGCTTGCCGCCCTGCACGGCCTTGAACGCCGCGCGCACGGCGACCTCCGTCTTGCCGTAGCCGACGTCGCCCGCGAGGAGGCGATCCATGGGGATCGCCCGCTCCATGTCGGCCTTGACCTCGTCGATCGTCGTGAGCTGGTCGGGAGTCTCGACGAAGGGGAACGCCTCCTCGAGCTCGCGCTGCCAGGGAGTGTCGGGCTCGAAGGCGTGGCCCCGGCTCGACATGCGGGCGCTGTAGAGCTTGACCAGTTCCACGGCGATGTCGCGCACCGCACGGCGCGCCTTACCTTTCGCCGCCGCCCAGTCGCTGCCGCCCATCTTGCTGAGCGCGGGCGTCTCGCCGCCCACGTAGCGGCTCAGCAGGTCGAGCTGATCGGTCGGCACGTAGAGCTTGTCGCCCGGATAGCCGCGCTTCGACGGCGCGTACTCGAGCACGAGGAACTCGCGCGTCGTCTTCACAGCGTTGCGGCCGCCCGTCGAGACCTCGCGCTGCGTGAGCTCGAGAAACTTGCCGATGCCGTGCGTGACGTGCACGACAGGGTCGCCCGGGGTGAGCTGCAGGGGGTCGACCTGAGCCGTGCGGCGGCTCGCGAGCTTCTTCGGCTGTCGGGAGTTGTACCCGACGCTGCGACCGTAGAACTCGGTTTCGCTCAGCAGGCCGAGTGTCAGCTCAGGCACCTCGAAGCCGTGATCCACGCTGCCCTGCACGAGGTAGACGACGCCCGCGTCGAGCGACTCGGGTAGCTCGGCGACCTCGCGCGCGGCCAACTCGTGCTAGGCCAGCACGTCGGCGGCGCGCTCGA
>Ga0136600_1000560_pt1 | contig 19751 bp, 18 predicted proteins | sample AntRauMFilla2698_FD_104634 | JGI IMG/M metagenome (GOLD analysis project Ga0136600, IMG submission 104634) | Saline lake microbial communities from Rauer Islands, Antarctica - Metagenome Filla 2 #698 | ecosystem: Environmental > Aquatic > Non-marine Saline and Alkaline > Saline | place...
ACCATTTCTCTAAAACCAAACTGATTGATTTTCATCCATTGAGTTTCAGCAAAACCGTTTGTTATAATCCCTACATCATACACTGATCTGATTTTATCAAACGCTTCTTTTGCTCCTTCTATCCATTCCCAATGCGTTCGATAATATCCCATATAAACCTTACCTGCTTCTTCATACAATGAGCCATCAACTCCAAGTTCAACAAAAGTTTCTTCAAAACGACGTCTATGCAGAATATGCCTATCAATCTCTCCTCTTCCATACTCTTCCCATAATCCTTTGTTGATTTGATGATAGGTATGCTTTAAATCTTCTAGCGAAATGTCATTAAATACTTCAAAATGTGCATGAACATCTTTCAACCCGTTTTGTTCTGCCTTTTTGTGATCAAGAAGTGTGTCATCTAAGTCAAAGTAGATAAATTTTGGTCTGAAGTCTGACAATGGAATAGTTTTTGATTATTGTTGTATTAAATGAACCAAAATAAATTTAGGCTCGTAAGCGAGTGCTAAAGGTAAACAACTAAATACAAAATCATGAAAGGTAAATTAATAATTGGGTTGGTTGTAGTAGGCTTAATTGTATTCTTTGGAATAAGCGTTAATAACGGACTTGTTGGAAAAGAAGAAGCAGTTGAAGGTGCCTGGGCACAAGTAGAGAATCAATATCAGCGAAGAGCAGATCTTATTCCTAATCTTGTAAATACCGTTAAAGGTGCTGCAAACTTTGAACAAGAGACATTGACTTCAGTTATTGAAGCAAGAAGTAAAGCTACTTCTGTAAATATCAGTGCTTCTGATTTAAGCAATCCAGCTAAATTTCAGCAGTTTCAACAGGCTCAAGGCGAACTAAGTGGTGCATTATCAAGATTGCTAGTTTCCGTTGAACGTTACCCTGAGTTGAAGGCAAATGCGAATTTCCTTGATCTTCAATCACAACTGGAAGGAACAGAGAATCGAATTTCTACAGAAAGAAAACGATTCAATGACACTGCTCAAAATTACAATACTTCGATAAGGAAATTTCCTGCTAGTATATTCGCCTCTATTGGTGGATTTGAAAGAAAAGCATATTTCGAAGCTGATCAAGGTGCTCAAAACGCTCCTGCAGTAGATTTTAACAACTAATCAGATTTTAGATACTGGACAAAAGGCACAAGATTAAAAACTCTTGTGTCTTATATCTTGAATCTTAAAACTATATTATGGCAGATTTCCTAAACGAAGATCAAGAGAAAACAATCATTCGAGCAATCCGAGAAGCAGAAACTTCCTCCTCTGGTGAGATTAGAGTTCATCTCGAAGCAAAATGCAAAAAAGATAATCCTATAGAGAGAGCAAAAGAAGTATTTACTGAATTAAAGATGCATGAAACTGAACTTCGGAATGGTACTATTATCTATGTAGCAACCGAAGATCATAAAATTGCAATTTGGGGTGATGAAGGTATTCATTCAAAAGTGGGTCAAAATTTCTGGAATGATGAACTTGAACTGCTTACTAAATATTTTATGGCTGATGATTATGAAACAGGATTGAGAGAAGCTGTTTTAAGAGTCGGCGAAAAACTAAGAGAGTTCTTCCCATATCAAGGGGAAGATGATATCAATGAATTATCAGATGATATAAGTTATGGAGATGACAAGGATGCATAAACTAGGATTACTTATAACTGCCTTATTTCTCACTATTAATGTCTTAGGTCAGGATATTCTACCAGAGAGACCCCGTGGCATGGTCAATGACTATGCTAATATGCTTTCGAGTTCCGAAGTGAATATACTTGAACAAAAACTTAGAAATTATAGAGACACTACCACTAATGTCATAGCCATAGCTACAATTGCATCATTAGAAGGTAATTCAATTGAAGAAGTTGCTACAACCACATTTTCTAAATGGAAAATGTGGGAAGGTGATCGGTATAATGGTGTTTTATTACTTATTTCAAGAGATGATAGAAAGTTTAGAATTGAAGTAGGATATGGGTTAGAAGGAGCAATACCAGATGTGATGGCAAATCGTATTCTAAATGACATTTTAACTCCAAATTTCAAAGATGGAAATATTTATGGAGGGATTGATAGGGCTACGGATGCAATGATTCAACTTGCTGCAGGTGAATTTGAAGGCTTTCCAGAAAGGCAAAATAGTGAAGGGGGATCTATTCCTCTAGATGTAATCATCATCTTTGTGATTATTATAATTGTACTAATTTCTCGTGGACGTGGAGGGAAACACGGTGGAGGAAAACGCACTTTAAGTGGGTCTGATGTTCTTTTATGGGGGTTATTAGCTAGCGGGCCAGGTAGAAGAAGAGGATCTTCATTTGGTGGAGGCGGCTTCAGTTCTGGCGGAGGCGGATTCGGTGGCTTTAGCGGCGGCGGCGGATTTGGTTCTGGCGGCGGTGGTGCAAGTGGTGGTTGGTAGTTGCCACACCTTCGGCTTGGAATTAAGAATGTAAAAATTAAGGATTAAGAATTATTCGATACTACAGGAGAAATTGAAGCTGTGAAAGCTAACTTTTACTTTGAAAGTAATCTTTAGATTTCTCGCATCCGCTCGTAATGACAGCGACTAAATTGAATTCAATATTTCTTAATTCTTAATTCCCTAAAGCTTGTTCTAGGTCGGATATAATATCATCTGCACTTTCAATTCCTACAGCTAACCTCACCAATCCATCAGTAATACCAGCATCACACCTTAGTTGATCATCCATAACGGAATGTGTCATTGATGCAGGATGTTGAATAAGCGTATCAACAGTACCAAGGCTTACTGCTAATGTGCAAAGCTTAACATGATTCATTAGCGATTTACCTGCTTCTAGTCCATTCCTCAGTTCGAAAGAAATAACACCACCGAAACCATTTTCCATAATCTCTTCAGCTAATTCATTCTGTTCGTGTGATTTCAAACCTGGATACCAAACAGTTTCAACCATTGGGTGCGACTCTAAAAACTCAGCTACTTTCATTGCGTTATACGAATGTTGTTTCATCCTTAAGGCTAACGTTTTAACTCCGTTAAGCGTTATCCAGGCATCCATAGGACCTGAAATTCCACCTAAATTCTTCCTGAATAGATAAGTCCCGCTATCATTAAGCAGTTCTTTTTTTGCAACCATCGCTCCACCTATTATTGTACCGTGTCCACCCATATACTTGGTAGTTGAATGAACAATTATATCTGCGCCTAATTTTAATGGCTGTAAGTGATATGGAGTTGCAAAAGTATTGTCAACCATTACTATAGCACGGTGCTTATGCGCTAATTTAGAAATTGCTTCTATATCACTGACTTTCATTGTCGGATTAGCGATACTTTCTAAATAAATCAGGGCCGTATCCTCATTCTTTTTTAACTCCATTTCAAGTAAAAAAAGATCTGTCATATCAACAAAAGAAGTACTCATTCCAAGCATTTCAGTCTCTTCTTTTAAAAACTGACTAGTACAACCATATAGTGCATCTTGAGCAATGATATGCTTTCCTTTAGCGAAACTTATAATACCTGTGGTTATTGCAGCCATTCCACTACCAAATGCCATCCCTACGTACTCATCTCGGTCTTTCATGCCATAGGTTTCCAGCTCACAAATAGCTCTTTCTAAGTGCTCAACTGTTGGATTTCCCAATCTAGAATAAATATGAGACGCTCCACCCTCCTCATGAGCAAATGCTTTTGCTCCCTCATCTACATTTTTAAATACGAATGTTGAAGTTTGATATATAGGTGTTGTATGAGATCCATATTGATCTTTCTTTCCTTCTCCTGCATGCACTGCACTGGATTCAAATGAAAGCGATTTATTTTTTGATTTAGTTTCTATCATAATACCGGGATTAAAGATTTATCTTTTATCGTATTAAGCACAATACTTGTATGAAGCCTTTGCACATCTGGTAAAGTTGTAAGCTTAGTTCTCATTAACTGTTCATAGTCTTTGGTATCTTTAGCTACCACTTCAAGTAAGAAGTCTCCTTCACCTGTAGTGTTATAACAAGCAAGTATTTCTGGGATAGCCTGTATCGCTGAAGTAAATTCTTTCATCAAATTCAGCTGATGAACACTTAAAGTTACTGTTACAAAAACAGTGAGTCCTTTACCTACTAATTCTTTATTGATTCTAGCTGAATATCCTTCGATCACTCCTTCCCTTTCAAGTCTTTTTACTCGTTCAAGAGTTGGAGTTGTTGTAAGACCTATTCGATTCGCAAGTTCGTTATTTGCAATACGACCTTCTTTTTGAAGTATATCAACTATTTTTAAATCAGTAGAATCTAACTTCATCGACATTTGGTTAATTAAACTATTATAGTATTCCTTTATTAAGTATAATACTATACAATCTAATTTCCGAAGGATAATATTCTGTTTTTGTAATATTTTTAGAATATAATTCTAAAAATAAAGCCCTTCAAGAATTAACCTGAAGGGCTTAGAGAAAATGACTTTATAAATGTTAAACTAATTGATTTACCTGTTCTGTTTCTAAGCCCTTACCTGCTGGCCCAGCTGGTGTTTCATGCATATACTCTTCTAAAGTAAATTCATCTACTTGAATTGCATCATTTCTTGCATTTTCAGCTTCTCTCACAACATCAGCTTCTTCTTTTGAAATGATATTCTTTTCTAAAGCAGGTACGATCAAATTTAGGAAAGAATCTTTGGAGAGCTCTCTTTTCTTCATAGCTACATAAAGTTTTTTGTAGATAGGCTGTGCAATAGTAATCAAGTTTAAAGCATTTTCATATCTACCTACAGCTTCAGTTGGATCTTTTGGAATATATATACCATCTGTCATATGATCTCGAACTCCACCAGGTACTTGCATAGCTTGTGCTACTTTATGCCCCAATTCATCAGATGGATAGGTTCCAATAGGATTTAGTCTAGACCATACACCAGCCAATCTAAACACCCAACTTAAACCGGGTACCTTAATCTCACTAAGTATACCTTCGAAAGCTACTTGTATCCTGTAGAACGTATAGTCCATTGACCATCTAAAGAAATCCAGATCTTCTTTACGTCTGCCTTCTGCTTCAAATCTTTTTAGAGTCGCTGTTCCCAGATACATAAAACTTAAAATATCAGCATAACGCCCAGCTATCTTTTCTTTCATTTTAAGTGCGCCGCCATAAGAACCAAGTGCTATATCAGCAAAAAAGGCGAATGATGCCGATGCCCATGCCATTTTTCTGTAGTACTTAGCTGCAGGACCATTTACAGGTGAACCCGCTATACGCCCTCTTGTTAAACTCAACATTGCGGCTCGGGCTTTATTTCTAACTACATGTCCAATGTGAGACCAGAAACTATTATCAAACCCTTTCACATCTTTACTCATTAACGCATTAATCTCTTTCAGCGCATACGGATGGCAGCGAATAGCACCTTGCCCAAATATCATTAACGTTCGGGTTAGAATATTTGCCCCTTCAACTGTAATTGCAATTGGAAGTGATACGTAGCCATTTGCAAATACATTTCTTGGACCTCTTGAAATTCCAGCACCACCAACTACATCCATTGCATCGTTTATGATTTCACGGGTAAGTTCCGTAAAGTGATATTTTGCAATTGCTGTAACTACCGCTGGTTTAGCTCCTTGATCCAACCCTCCTGTTGTATACTTTCTGGAAGCTTCCATCAAATACGTATAACCACCGATTCTTGCCATCGGCTCTTCAATACCTTCAAATTTCCCAATATTTAAGCCAAATTGCTTACGAATAGCAGCATATGCTCCTACAACTCTGGTTGCTAGTTTAGCACCACCAAGTCCTTGTGCAGGTAATGAAATACCACGACCAACTGCAAGTGATTCCATCAACATTCTCCATCCATTTCCGGCTCCTTCTTTCCCTCCTATTATTGCATTAATTGGTACAATTACATCTTTTCCATGCGTTGGACAATTATAAAAAGGTACCCCTAATGGATCATGACGTTTTCCAAGTATCACACCTTTTGCATCAGATGGAACGAGCGCACATGTAATTCCAAGATGCTCTCCTTTTCCTAATAAGTTTTCTGGATCATTTAGTTTAAAAGCGAGCCCAAGTACTGTAGAAATTGCAGCTAGCGTAATATACCGTTTATCCCAATTAAGTTTTAAATAAAGTTCTCCGTCCTCCCCTTTAAATACTTCACCGTGAGACGTCATGCCACCAGCATCAGAACCAGCATTTGGTTCCGTAAGTGCAAAACAAGGCATTTCTACACCAGCAGCTAGTCTAGGCAGATAGTATTCTTTTTGTTCTTGAGTTCCATAATGGTTCAGAAGTTCTGCTGGACCTAATGAATTTGGTACCATCACCGTTGTTGCAAGCGGACCACATCTAGAGGCCAATTTAGCAACAATGGCGGAGTGAGCCGTTGCTGAAAATTCTAGCCCTCCATATTTTTTTGGGATTATTAATCCAAAAAAGCCTTCTTTTCTCAAATAATCCCAAACTTCATCTTCAAAATCTTTTTTTACAAATACATCCCAGTCATTAACCATCTCACAAACCTTTTCAACTGGTCCGTCCAGGAACGCTTGCTCGTCCTTTGTTAACTCAGGGTATGGCTGTTCTAAGGTTCTTTTAAAATTTGGTTTACCTGAAAATAGTTCTCCTTCCATCCACACTGTTCCTGCATCTATAGCAGTTTGTTCCGTTTCGGAAATCGTTGGAAGAAAGTTTAAAGCATCCATTAATTTCATAATGGGACCACTCAATAAAACTCTTCTTATTGGCTTTAAATTAAAAACCACAACAAATACTGTATAGGTTATAAATAGCCATTGAGGTGCATCGAGACCAACAAGACCAGCATAACCCGCAGCTGCCCAGATTAGTAAAGGCGCTCCGGTATAAGCTAAAACTATAGTTAAGATCACAGCTGATACTATAGAAGCCCAAATGGGTACTTCGCTAAAAAATCCAAATAATTCTAAAAACATATCCATGATTATCTCCAATAATTAAGAAACTTGTGTCCTCACCAAAAACCCATCTACTATTTGCTGAATAGATTCTTTGATGAAATGATCTTTATTTATTCTACTATCCAATCTTTGATTTAATACTACTGTAGTAATTCCATGTAACTGAGCCCATATCGAATATGCTGCAATTAATGGGTCCTTTTCTTCCATAACTCCTTCTTGAATACCAGTGTCAATTATCTTTACCAGTAATTCATAACATCTTCGTGCTCTTCTAAATTTTTCTTTAGGATAGCGAGACATTGATTCTGAACGAACCATATAAATAATTTGATATTTCTCCGGATTCGATAACGCAAAATCAACGTAAGCATAAATAATGGATTCAAACTTACTTATGGTATCGGCATTATCATCAACTCTTTGTTCTATTGACACACTTAACGCTTCTACTGATTCTTCGATCAGTGTATGTAATAAGTGATCTTTATTGTCAAAATGAAGATATATACTTGTTGCAGAGACCCCCACTTTTTTGGCAATTCCACGCATTGACAATGAGGTATGCCCATCATTATATAATAAATGTCTACTGGTATTAAGTATTTTTTCTCTTAAAGAGATTTCTTTTTCGCTCATTTTCAGATTGGTTAACAGTGTTAACTTATCGAAGTTAAACAATCTGTTGGGAAAATCAAGTATTCGATACTAGATTTTTTGAAAGGGCTTTTATAACCTAAAAGAAATGAATTTAATCAGCTTCCCTTTCTCGATATGAGTTTTTTCGTAATGGGTTTTTATAGCTAGTTCACGATCATTAGGAACTTCTTTATGGACATCTTTTATATCTCTGACTATCTCGAGTTCTTGTTCCTGTATTACTTCGTGGGTATAATCATAAAGAAGATCGCTGTCAGTTTTTAAATTAATTAAGGTTCCAGCTTTTGAGATTTTTCTAAATAATTCTAGAAATTTAGGAGATGTTAATCTTTTTCTCTCTTTCTTAACATATGGATCAGAGAATAATATCCATATTTCTGATACCTCGTCTTTTTCAAAAAATTGATCCAGATGATCAATATATGCGCGAAGAAATCGAAGATTATACATCTCCTGTTCCTTTGCTTTATTTGCACCAACCCACATTCGGTTTCCTTTAATATCGACACCAACGAAGTTTTTGTCTACATGAAGCTCACCCAGACCAACAGAATACTCTGCTCTTCCACAAGCAAGCTCTAGGACTATTGGATTATCATTTTTAAAGATCTTTGAATTCCATGTTCCTTTAGGAAATGGATGGTTACTATTATAATCGGACCACTCAAAAACGTTTTCAAGCTTCCGCATTTGTTCAAATCTTCGTTGCTTAATCTTAGGCATAATTTATGGCGCCAATCTTTTGATTGTCCATTCTTGTCCTTTTTTAGAAAACTTTATCCGGTCATGAAGACGACTTCTTCTTCCTTGCCAAAATTCAATATCCGTTGGATCTACATAATAACCACCCCAGTTTTCTGGCATAGGAACATTCCCTTCTGAATACTGAGCTGTAAGTTCTTCAAATTTCTTTTCAAGTACTTTTCTATCATCGATCACAGAACTTTGGTTTGAAGCTAAAGCACCAATCTGACTTTTAATAGGGCGAGTCATGAAGTACTGTTCGCTGTCTTGCTTACTCATCTTCTTTACGGTGCCATCAATTCGAACCTGTCTTTCAAGTTCAGTCCATAAAAAGCATAGTGATACATTAGGATTCCCTTTCATCTCTTCGCCTTTATCACTCGCATAATTTGAGTAAAAAATGAAATTTGATTGTTCAATTCCTTTTAACAAAACAATCCTGGAATGTGGCCTATGTTCCTTATCAACAGTGGATAGGGTCATTGCATTTGGTTCAGGTAGTTCTGAATTAATCGATTCATTTAACCATTCTTTAAACTGTTTGATAGGATCTTTATGAACATCACTCTCATTTAAAGAACTCTGTGAGTAGTCTTCTCTTAGTTTTTGAATATCTTTAGTTTCCATAGTTAAAGTAATCCGGTTCGTTGCCTTGTTTCCATTTAATATTACAACCCATACTTGGCACTTGGTGTTCAGGTTCTTTCTTATTGTTAATCATATCATTTGCTGCTTTTCTTAAATCTGAACCAGTCACCGGTTTACCATTCCCAGGTCTGCTATTGTCAAACTGTCCGCGATAAAATAATTTCAAATCCTGATTAAATAAGAAAAAATCAGGCGTACATGCTGCTTTATAAGCTTTAGCTACTTCTTGACTTTCATCATAAAGATACGGAAAAGGAAAATTATATTGTTCTGAGAGTTCTTTCATTAGTTCTGGTGAATCCTGTGGATAGCTTTGAACATCATTAGAACTTATGGCTACACATTGAATACCCTTACTTTTATAATCTAGTGCAAATTCTACCAGAGCATCATTTAGATGTTTCACATAAGGACAGTGATTACAAATAAACATCACAAGAATTCCTTTGGAAAACTTTAAGTTGTTTAACGATACCATGTGATCATTTATATCCGGTAAATTGAATTCTGGTGCTTTAGTGCCAATTTTTAACATTGTTGATAAAGTAGCTGCCATGATTTTAAATCCTTAGTTTCTTGTTATTAAAAAATCTTTCCTCTAATTTTTTTTATGCAACCAATTACAAAGATATTAAATGATAGAGACAATATTTTATTTGAGAAAGCACTCAAATTTTATCTCTTCGCTAGGCAAATAGATGCTAAAAAACTCGAAAAAGAAGTTTCTGAACGTTTGCATTACGCAGGTTCAGTTGCCTATTCTTTGATTTACACCTTTTCAAAAACCGGATCTCTTAAAATTGAATACATGGACTTCCTTAATGAGGAGTTAAAACTCATGCTCAAAACGGATGAAAACATCTATGAGAAACTTCAAATCAAACCTAATGAGATTGATGATATTGAGTTGATGCGGGAAACTAAATTATCCTTCTTTGATGAGGACGAAAAAGAAGATATGCAGCTTATTTATTATGCAGATAAAAAAATCATAGAGCTAAAAAAATCAATCACATAAAAAACCCGATATCCTAGGTGTATTTGAAAGAAGGTTACAATTTTAAAAAGCTACTCTCTTCTTTTTTGGATATCGGGAAGCTACATCATTAAAGACGAAAGAAAACGAAAAAAGTTTCTATGTCAGCTGAAATATTTATTCCTGTAAAGAAAATAGTTGCAACTGCTCTCCTGTGGATTTCTTGAAATACTCTGTTGTGAGCTGAAAACGTTCATCTTTAAGTCCTAATCGTTTTGTCTGCACTGAAAATAAATCTTTAATTTGTGCTGCAAAGTTTCCTTCTCCTCTCATTCTTTTCCCAAAATCAGCATTATACAATTCCCCACCTCGCATATCTTTGATTTTATTCAACACTTTATCTTTACGATCAGGAAAATTTTGTGCTAGCCATTCCTGAAATAGATCTTTTACTTTAAATGGTAATCGAACAATAATGTAACTAGCTCTTGTGGCACCAGCGTCACTAGCTGATTTCAAAATTTCTGCACATTCATGATCCGTTAAACCAGGAATTATCGGTGCTATATTTACACCTACAGGAATACCTGCTTTAGCAAGCTTCTCAATAGCTTTTAACCTTCTATACGGTCTGGATGTTCGGGGCTCCATCACTTCTGTAATTTTTTTATCTAGTGAGGTAACTGAAATTGTGGTGCTTACACAGTTGTATTCGTTGAGCTCTTTTAAAAGATCAATGTCTCTCGTAATAAGATGATTCTTTGTAATTATTTCTACAGGATTTCTAAATTCTGCAAATACTTCAAGACATTTCCTGGTAATTAATAATCCTCTTTCAATTGGCTGATAACAATCTGTGATTCCGCTCATCGCCACTACCTGTGGTTTCCATTTTGGAGACTGTAAAGTTTTTCTAAGCAACTTAGGAGCTTCATACTTTACTATAATCTTTGTCTCAAAATCTAGTCCAGCTGAAAATCCAAGATACTCATGAAATGGGCGAGCATAGCAATAAATACAACCATGCTCACATCCTCGATACACATTTAATCCGGCATCAAAAGGAATATCTGGACTCTTATTATATGATATAATTTCCTTCGCATGATCTGCAAAAAGCTTTGTTTTAGGATTCGGTTTTTCGCCTGTTTTATCATCTAAATCATAATCAATATAATTGCCTTCAAACCTGTTAATAGGATTATCTGATGATCCACGACCTTTTATTTTTTGATGAGATTGATTCATTGCACATATTTTATACATATAATGTACTTATATTTGAATCAACTACAAATAAAAAAGCCTTCCTTCTTTTTCAGAACGAAGGCTTTTTAATATCAGAATTAGATACAGCTATTTAATCAGCGTCATTCTTTTGGAAAGTACTTTTTGTCCCGCTTCTAACTTATACATGTAAATTCCACTTGATAAAAAGGAAGCATCAAAGTTAACGGAGTGAGTACCTATGCTTTTTACTTCGTTCACCAAATTTGCTACTTCTCTTCCCAAGATATCATAAACTTTTAAGCTAACGAACCCACGTTCTGGAAGCCTAAAAGAAATATTTGTTACAGGATTAAATGGATTAGGATAATTTTGATGAAGTGTAAATTCATCTATCTGATCTTTTACATCTTCTTCAGCTGACGTTTCTTTTTTCGCAGTTCTCTCATTACTTGTTAACCGAGCTACGATATCTTCTCGGATGGGGGAATATCTTGATTGTACCTCTTCTAAATGTTCACCCTTTGCTTGGTGTAGGGAATACAATTCATCCATAGTGGATAAAGCTGTTTCATACTTTCCGTGATAAGTTTCCGTAACTAACCGTAAATCTAGATACGCTCTGTTGTTTTCCGCACTTAACTCTGCTGAATTTATCTGATCTAGATAAGATTGTGCCTCTGTATAATTCTCGTTACGAATTAATGATTTTGTATATAAAATTACAGCGAGTTCTTTATAGGTATTTGTTAGAGATTGTTCCGTAAAAGGTGTGTTTGCTTCTTGTGTAGCCAATGTAGTAAGATTTTGAAACCGATCGGTAATATCAGGTTTATTCGCTAGCCCCTCTAACTGGTACAAGTGATGAAAACGATGCTGTATTTCATCAGAATTAGTAGCATTACTTAGTCTTTCTTCCGCGTCATCAAAAAGTTGATTAAAATTAATTTCTTTCTTGAAAACTGCCTTGGCTGGAGATTCTCCGTCATTTCCTGGGGTAGTGGTTGGGTCGCTTGTTAAATGAGTTCCAGAAACAGTTCCAGTAAACATGGCAGGGTCGGTAGTGGTTTGTCCCCACCAGGTACCTGTTGCGTTTACGGAAGAAGTTGTATTGACCAAATAGGTTGAACCTAGATACCCTCCTTTTACGCTATTATATCCACCATCACCATTCAACGCCGCCCCAACTATGGTATCTCCTAAATTATAAATCTGGTCTTCCGAGTTATCGGAAATCTCGTTGTACCCTTCCACATACGAAGACCCCAACATATAAAAAGTACCAGAGGACGTAATTTGAACTCCATTACGGAAGTTAACATACCCGTTATCGGTAATTAAATTTTGGTAAAAGGGATACACGGTTGCTGAGTGAATATACAATCCATCATCATAACTATTCAGTATGGTGGTGTTGTTCAAATTCAAGTCCAGATAATTGGCAACAATCCCCGAAGAAGGACTTCCATCAATAAGCGAATAAGAGATAGTTGCACTTGCGTTACCAGCACCATCTTGATTGGTCCACCCCTGAATGGCTCGATGAGTAGCGTTTCGAAATGTGCTATTCTCTATGGTATTATTTTTAGACTCGATGGATAAGTTGATATATCCCCCATCAAAAAATGCCCATTTAATGGCGTTACCACTACTGCTTTCCAGAGATATTTTATTCCAGTCATTGGCAGGATCAAGCCGTTCAAAAACGACGGGTTTTAATTCACTTCCATTAACAAGTAGTTTACCGCCAGGACTCACGATCAAAGATTTATAATCGTCGATTCTTACTACCGTGCCTGAATCAATGGTCAAGGTATAGGTATCATCCACATACACCGTTCCGGTAATATCTATCACGCCATCCCAGGTGGTATTGGAAGTAATATGCCCAGATACGGTAGTAGAAATATCAATTCCCTTTGTATCGAATTTATCAATAATAATATCGGCGTAATCTCCTGAGTAGATGGTTGCATCCGCCGTCAACATCGCAATTAAAAACTCTTCGAAATTAGGGTCGCTATCGAGATAATACAAGGCATCATAAACCAGAATATCTGTTTCACTAGCTGCTATTGTTGTATCTCCAATTGCGTCTCGTATATCCTATAAAATGGAGGAGAAGAATTCGCCGCCTTGATGTGCCGTTGGGTTTGGGTTTTGATTTGTATATGGTTTGGTACAGCCAGACGAATAACAGCTTATATATGGACTTGACATATCTCGAGCCTCTGTAGGAGCAGCATATTCCGCAATCATTTTACGATTTGTAAATGTACCCGCCATATAATCTGAGATCCCTTCACTGATAGCCCCAGCCTCATTAGACCCATTGTGCAGTACTTGTAGAATTTCGTACGAAACAGTGTGCACATACTCGTGATAGATTACTTTATCTTCCCACGCTAAAGGATTAAAGTTAACACCACTACCATCGCCGAAGTGAATATTACCTGTAGAGGGATCAAAGCAAGCATTATTGGCTCCTCCTGGGCATGTAGAATTACTATGAGCGTGTGCAACTATTTGAACTAATTCAAGCCCTCCATCATCAATATTCTCTATAAAATCTGCTCGGAATTTATCCACATGATAATACAGATTCACTTCATCAAATTCGGGTTGCGCATCTTCATCTACATCGTCTATGTTCGAGTAATATAAATAGGCATTGGTAAGTGAATTCGTTGGAGATGCTTCGCTCCCCGCATCATTTAACACTTCAACATAAGTTCCTGTTAGGTTATCTCCTGTTGGTTCTAACCTATTTAAATCTTCCCCAGAGTCAGAGCTATTAAAACCAGGATGTTTAGGAATTACCCGGCCCGTCCCTGTTACAGTGGAATTCAACGTTGACTTTTTCTTATTGCTGGTTTCTTCAATAACATTTAAAACCGGACTATCGCTCTTTAAATCTGAATCCCTTTTATTAACAGAGGAAGAAATTAAACTATTACGTTCTAGAATTTCTCCTGAATGAGCATCAATTATATAACCTTTCTTGCTCTTCGTATTACTTGTTTTATAGGCAAGTTTAAATTCTACATTATCCGTTGGATAAATAATTAATGTAGGTTCGATAAAACTTGAACTTAGTTCTTGAGTATTTTCAATACTATCCAACGCATACGTAACTGCGTCTTGCTTTGATAAGGAAGGAGTTACTGAAATTTCTATATTGGGATAATAATTACCGTTCGTCATAGTAACTCGTCCATTTGGCGAAATATGTACTTTGTATTGTCCATCTTCAACAGACAGCCCTTTATACTTTTGATTAAATGTTACATGATCAACCCCTCGATTTGTTTGAGTCCTTACATATTCCAAGTCTGTAAGATCTTCTTTCATGAAAAAAAGTTCCCGATGTTCTCTTAAAAACTGTCGTGCAATGGTCTCCGGGCTACCTTGATATGATTTTGATACCCCATTATATAAAGCCTTTGGTACACCATTGTGCTCATTCCATTGTACTCGCCAATTGTTCCCTTCCATACTCATAAACTCAGACCAAAGCTGCTGCCTTTCACTTATAGATCGTTGCTGAGCATATCCACTTTGTACTATCCCAAATACAAATATTATAACTAATATTCTTTTCATATTTTCTCATTCTTGGTTAACTTTTTTTAAATTTTCTAAGATCAGCCATTTACTCTTCGTAATGGTACCAATCAAAGTCTATTCCATTCCAAAAAGCTTCAATATCTTGGTACATATTAATTAGAAGAGGCGGGTTTTGTGAGAAATCATACATTTGTACTTCTGGATTCGCATTCTCATCTATCCTTCCCATGATAAATAACCATTCATTGCTACGGCTCCATTTAGCAAATCCCTCAAACTCAAGGTTGGTTTCGAGTTCCTTAATTTCGTTGGAGGAAAGATCAAGATAAAAAACCCTATTTCCATGTCGTGCCCATTCAAAAGCTATATGCTTATTGTTGTATTGCCAGTTTGGACGTGAGGCAAAGCCCGTCTCAGTAAGCCGCTGGAGGTTTTCTCCATTAACATCTATGGTGTACAAATCGCTTCTATATCGCATAGAATCCGCATCAAAGTAATCTCTTTTGGAAGCAAAAACTACCAACTCACTCTCCGGACTCCAATTAGGATGTTGATCATCTGCGCTGTGATTTGTTAGCTGAAAAACAGAATCCATTTCAAAATCATAAATCATGATGTCATCCAAGAAACCACTAGAAGAGAAAGTTATCATTGTACCATCCGGGCTCCACTTTGGATATCCCCCGGAAAAACCTGACGTTGAATCTTCAGATGGTTTCATCGCTCTTAAATTAGTCCCGTCTGAATTCATCAAATAAATGACTGGGCCGGCTGAAGTACCTTTATAAAACGAAGTAAATACAATGTGTTTACCATCCGGACTCCAGGAAGGGTACTCAGAATCAACCCCAATAAACGTAAGTTGCTCCAATTCCGAGCCGTCAATGTTCATAGAAAAAACTTCATTAGTCCCATCAATGGCTGGCATTATAAGCACCAGTTTATTGCCTTCAACGGGAACCACAGGAACGGAGGCTATTTCCGTTGAAAACAGATAGGAATCAGAAATCGGTTCTCCCGTAGTTGAAACTACTTGTACAGAGTGCTCATAGCTTCCATGCACTTTGGGGGCTTTCCATGAGAAAACAGTTTCGGAAGTGATGGAGTCAATTTCGGCTTGGTAGCCTTTTAGATTCCATTTTAGCACATATTCTTCTCCCAACTCTTCGCTTAGCGTAGCGGTTATCAACACAGAATCATTAACAATGATTTGATCTACATTCAGTTCAATGCCACTAATTTTTGGAATGGTTGCTTCGGGTGGGGTAACGGACCGATCTTTACAATTCATGAACAGAATCATGAATCCGAACGACAGAAATAGATAAGGAATGCTTTGTTTCATAAGTATCTCCTATATAAGTTAAGACAGTTCAAAATGCAACGACCCCTAGTTGTTGGATAATAGAGTCTTATGAAGGGTACATGTTACATGGTGTACCCCACGGTTTGTTTGAGTTCTTATATATTCCAAGTCTGCAAGGTCTTCCTTCATAGAAAAAAGCTCTCTGTACTCAGTTAAAAACTGTCTTGTCATCGACTCGGGATCACCAGAATAGGCTTTGGTTAATCCGTTGAACAGGATGTTTGGAACTCCTGTTGTTGTGTTTCTGGAAACAATCCAGCTGGCGCCCTCGTTTGCCTTGAACTCCGACCAAAGCTGTTGCCTTTCTATTATAGATTGTTCCTGAGCATATCCGTTATCTACTACACTAAATACGAATATTATACATAGTAACTTCTTCATATCTCCACTCTCTTAGATTATGGTTAGTTTAAAAACATCCGTTTATTCTTGGTAGTGGTACCAATCAATACTGGTATAACTCTCTGATTCCAGGGGGATTTTCGTAGCTAAAGCCGTGTTCAGGTCTAAAATATGAAACGTATATTTTTCCATATCAAATACCTGCACTAAGAGCTGTTCTCCACCAGATGACCAGGCCATAGGCCAAAGAAATACACCCTCTTCAAATGGCTCCTGTATCTTCATTGTCATTTTGGTTGTTACGTCAACTGTCATCAATTTATTGGAACCATTGGTTTCCCTATACACAACAATATTATTCTGAGGATGCCAAACAGGAGCACGAGAGGAGCCCGTCTCAGTTAACCGTTGTACATTCCCACCATCTATATCCATTACGTAGAGATCATTACCTAATCTTGTTGAATCGGCGGGATTAGTATCTCTTCTGGACTGAAAAGCGATTCGATTGCTTTCCGGGTTCCAAAATGGAAACCTATCCTGAAAAGAATTTTCAGCAATCCTAACAACTGAATCCATTTCAAAATCGTAAATCATGATGTCATCCAAGAAACCACTAGAAGAAAAAGTTATCATTGTACCATCCGGACTCCACTTTGGATATCCCCCGGAAAAACCTGACGTTGAATCTTCAGGTGGTTTCATCGCTCTTAAATTAGTCCCGTCTGAATTCATCAAATAAATGACTGGGCCGGCTGAAGTACTTTTATAAAACGAAGTAAATACAATGTGTTTACCATCCGGGCTCCAGGAGGCGTGCTCAGAATCAACCCCAATAAACGTAAGTTGCTCCAATTCCGAGCCGTCAATGTTCATAGAAAAAACTTCGTTAGTCCCATCAATGGCTTGCATTATAAACACCAGTTTATTCCCTTCAACTGGCACCACGGGAATCGAAGAGATTTCCGTAGAAAACATTTCGGGATTAGAGACTGGTTCCCCTGCAGTCGAAAGAACCTGTACCGAATGCTCGTAGTTTCCATGTACTTTGGGGGCTTTCCATAAAAAAATAGTTTCGGAAGTGATGGAGTCAATTTCGGCTTGGTAGCCTTTTAGATTCCATTTTAGTGCGTATTCTTCTCCCAATTCTTCGCTTAGCGTAGCGGTGATCAACACCGAATCATTAACAATGATGTGTTCGGAGTTTAGTTCAATCCCGTTAATTTCCGGGATGGTGGGTTCGGGAGGGGTCACTGACCGATCTTTACAATTCAGGAATAAAATCATGAATCCAACCGTAAGGAATAGATAAGGAATGCTTTGTTTCATAAGTATCTCCTATATAAGATAAGACAGCTCAAAACACAAATACCCCTAACCGTTTAATAATAATACTTTAAATTCGTGCATTATTAAACTTATTCAACATGTAATTCTTACAGGATTAGAAGTTCAATCAGAATAAAAATCACCCTTCTCAAATAAAAAAGCCCTCGCAATGCGAAGGCTTTCAAAATCATTTTAGATTTATTTTAATTAGCACAAGGAATATCATTAAGGCTTTCATCCCAGCAGGATTTAACTCCTTCATTATAATTTGGTGAAATTATAAACCCAACATTCGTTTTTGTATTAAACTGAATAGTAGTCGTATCCCCTGATGATCCATCTACATAAGCTATGGTTTTAATGGTGCTATCAAAGTCATAATCTATTTGAGCACCTTCATTACCATTTCTATCACTTAGCACAGAAAAGTCAAGATCAATGCTTCCATCATTATCAATATCCCATACGATCTCAGAAATGGGTCCATTTTCTTGAGCGTCATAATACGTCCACGACCCTTCACTTCCGTCATATTCTGCATTACCGGAAAAGAATAAGAAATTGTTTAATGGCGGATTTGTCGCTGATGTTGTTACAAAGAAATTCCATGTTACATTATCTTCGGCATCAACGTCAGCTGTTAAAAGAACAGAAAAATCATCTTGTCCATTTTCAGCAGTATATCTCCACTGATATTCTCCTTCAGCAACTAATTCAGCATCTTTATTCTGTGCGGCGTTAATCAGCACTTTCGGAATAAACAGATTTGCATCAACTATGAATTTAGCTATTCCAGATCTAAACAGGGCTGCATTAAAATTTGAGCCGGTGTTAGATTTTGGATTATCATTAAAGTCTGAAAGATCTATTGTCATTGATTCTACAGAAGGAACCACAGGCGTAATCTCATTATTCTTAGTATCGCTACAAGAAATACAGAGAAAAATCATTAGGAATAAAACAGTAAAGGATCTTGATACAGTAGATTTCATCACAAATTTGTTGATTTAAATTTACTTCTTAAATCTTCAAATCTTGAATATGTTCCAATATCTATTTCTTAGCATCAAATACCTTTTCTCCGGCCACCCAAGTCTCCAGAACATCAATTTCCCAAAGTTCAATAGCAGGTGCATTAAAGTAATCAGCATCAATAAGAATAAAATCTGCCCATTTACCCGTTTCAATAGACCCAAGTACATCCTCTTGATGACCAGCATAAGCTGCATCAATTGTGAAAGCTCTCAACGCTTCTTGTCTTGTTAAAGATTCATTCGGATACCAACCACCATCAGGATTTCCTTGGTGATCCATTCGAGTTACAGCCGAGTACAATCCAAAAAATGGATTTGAATGCTCTACCGGAAAATCAGAACCAGCTGCTACAACCGTTCCTTGATCAAGAAATGTTTGCCACGCATAGCCACCTTTAATTCTCTGTGGACCAACTCTATCCTCAGCCATGTTCTTATCACTAGTAGCATGTGTTGGTTGCATAGAGGCAATTATATCCAACTCTTTAAATCTTGGGATATCTTCCAGAGCTACTATTTGTGCGTGTTCTACTCTATTTCTAAGACCTTGATCTCCATGTTCATTTTGCGCTTTTTCTAAGGCATCCAATACCTGACGGTTACCTGCATCTCCAATCGCATGAATGTTTGCTTGAAAGCCTTGACCAACAACTTTTGAAACTGCAGCATCCATTTCTTCTTGCTCCATAAATAGTAATCCTACATTTCCAGGGTCGTCAGAATAAGGCCGTAACATAGCAGCTCCTCTACTTCCAAGTGCACCATCTGAATATAATTTTACGCTTCTTAGGGATAGCATGTCATTTGAATAAGAATCAATTGGGCCATTTTTAGAGAGCTCATCAAATGTATTCCCAGCACCACTGATCATCCCATATATTCTTGTTTTAGCATTTCCCATATCAGCGAAATCTTTGTA
>Ga0136600_1000561_pt1 | contig 19721 bp, 16 predicted proteins | sample AntRauMFilla2698_FD_104634 | JGI IMG/M metagenome (GOLD analysis project Ga0136600, IMG submission 104634) | Saline lake microbial communities from Rauer Islands, Antarctica - Metagenome Filla 2 #698 | ecosystem: Environmental > Aquatic > Non-marine Saline and Alkaline > Saline | place...
CGGCCTCTGCCATGTGAACCAGATGTTCTGCGTCATCGTCACCTGAGCGGTCAGGGGTACTGCTTTCTGATGCTGTCTCAGGCGCTGATTCATGGGTGCCGCTTCTTGCGGCGGGTGCGCTGTCTGCTTGGCGCAGGGTTCTTCGTACGTTTTGCACTTCGCTGACCGCAAGGAGGCGCAAAGCCGGGACATCATACAGGTCGCCCATATATTCGCGAAGTTCATCCAGTATTTCCGGGCCGCTTTGGCGCATATTATCAGTATTGGCAATATATTTGCTTAAGACAGAAAGGCGCGCGGGAACAGAGTCTGCATTACGAAGAACGTCATCTGTTGTGCCTTCGTTGCGTAAAAAATTATCAAGATCACCATTGCGAAAAGCATCCGTAAATCCTTCATAGTCCGTGAGTTCACGCGTGAGACGCGCCGCTGCGGCGCCTGTATCGCCATTGCGGGCGATTTGTTGAATAATATCTACGAGAAGCCTTCCGGCCATAATAACACCTAACTCTATAACTTATTTTTTTATAAATTTTTGTTACCCCTATGATAGGGAAGAAGTATTACGAAAAAGTTAAAGAGGGCGTGAATTATTTTAGGCGGTAAGAATTTCTGTCGGTGAGCGTTCCACCGCCGGTGCCTGAGGCGTGCGGGATTGTTCTAGGTATCTCTGAATATCGCCACGGGCGGGCAGGGTGAGGTCATTTCCGGCATAGATGCGGTCAATATCCGCAATATCATTAATTTCGGCAATGTCCCGGCACAGATCTAAAATCTCTTGCATATTCATCGGGTTTTGTGGGTCGTCATAATGACTTTGAACAATAAGGGACAGCGTATCGCCGTCTTGAATTTCAATGTTATTTGCTTCGGGCAGGCTATTTTGTGCGGGCTGCTGCTTGGCGTGTGCGCCGTTAGCGGAAGCAGTTACTCCTGCAGAGGCGCCGGAGAAATTAGCTTGGAGCACGCTTGCCGGTTGTGTTTCTGGTGTTTTAGGGGCAGGCGCCACATCGTCAAAATCACCGGCCATATTTAAACGCGTTGGGGTTGGTGCAACATTATCAGCAGCGGGCGAAATGGCGCCTTCACTTTCGAGGCCACTTTCTCCCTCATCCGCCGCCGCCGCGTCGGCACGATTTTGAGAGGCCAGCGCGAATTCACCATTTTCTTGCAGAGCAAGAATGGGCACGCTGATTACATCAGCAGTCGCACCGGCTTTGTTTAAGAGGCCATTCCAGTGAAATGGGCTCATCGCTTCTGCGCCAAAACGCCACCCTTCGGCAGCCGAGCGCGTAACGCTTAGATTTGCGGCGCTCATATTCAACTCTGCACCGACGTAGGCGCCTCTTATATTCTGAAGGCGTGTTGCGATATTGCCTGCGTCATCGCTCATTCCGGCTAAACGGGTAATTTGTGCGGACCTATTGGCTTGTAAAACCGCGTGCCCGCCAAGACGTCCGGCCGTATATCCGCCGCGCGCAAGCAGACCAACACCGCCACCGACCAAAACAAAGGCGCCAATTTCGGCAACACCCTGCGTTCCATACATCAGGGCGCGTTGGTGGCCCGTTAATTCGTCACCGCGTCCCGTGCGTTCGTTATTCCATGTTACAAAATCTTCCAGCCGCGTATGATCAACCCAGCCATTTATATGTAGCCCTGTTTCGGGGTCATCGTGCCCCATAATGGCGTGGTTAATATTTCCGGTCCATATATCGCCGGGACGCCACTCCATTGGATGTTCTTCTGAATCAACAAAAGCCGCCGCTGCGTGGAGTGGCCATCTGATTGGGGCAATGATAACGTTATTGACGGTGACTTTTGCCAGCCCACCTACCATCGCGAGAATAGACCCGCCGCCCCGCACAACACCTTGTGCAATTAGGGCCGAGCGTTCGGCATGATCTGCTAGGAATTCTATTCCAGCGCCCCTCAGGCCATGTTCGCGAATATTTCCGGGAATATTGGTATAAGGTTCTACCATCGTATAGTTGATAAAATCACGTGGGCCGCGATAAAGGCGTGTTGGGTCCTCGGCGATAAAATTATACCCGCTGGCGGCTTGATTACCGACCCAGCCTCCGACAGCTTCGACACCGCCCCAAGTTGCACTTGCGGCACCTACTATTGCATCGCCTACACCTGAAAGTGTTTGCACAGGGTTGGTGACGGCATTTGCAGTTCCGCTTGCGAGAGCTTTCGTATTATTCCATGCACCTTGTAACCGATCACCAATCCAGCTCATCTTAAGTCACCTCGGCGTGAGGTTCAGGTACAACAGGTCGTGGCGCATTTCCTGATGGAGTTGTGCCGAGGAATGCTAACGTGTCTGGATCTATTGGCTGACCGTTTGTCGGTCTTTCATTTGCGGAGCCGAAATGCGCGCTCGCGGTTCCGGGGCGTGCCTCGGCAGTACTTGTGAGGGTTTCACCGCGGGCGCCTTCAAATTGACCTTGTAATTCTGCGCTTTGGGCGGCAGATGCCATAGCCGTAGCGGCCATCATAGCCACAAGGCTCATTTGTAATTGTTGGAATAAATTCCCAGCCCACTCACTTACGGCGTTGAAGGCATCACCTATGGCACGGAAGGGCGCCGTTATAATGCTCATGAGGTTAAATTGCTCGCTTGCGGCGGCGCTCACATCGGCGGCTGCGCCTCGCGCGGCTCCCGCGGCGGTCTGCGCTGTACCACTTGCTGCCGCGCGCGCTCGTTCTGTGAGGGATATTTCGGATGTTGCTTCGGGGGATGTGGGCCGAAGTTCGGGAAAGTTAATGTAAAACCCTTCCCGTAAATCGGGCGGTATCAATGACATTTGATCAGGGTGTTCCGCGAGATATTGCCCAATATCCTCTTTTTCGAGAACAATTCCATCTTCCGCAAGCGCGTCACAATTTGAGTTTGTAACCATATCGTTTAATAGGCCTTCAACAACCAGCCCATTGCGCTCTTCATTCCCCATATTCAGATCAGCTTCGCGATATATTTGACCGCGTACCGCCATTGCTAAAGCATAGTTATCAAGGTTACGTATATTGTGTAGAATAGCCGCGTTTTTACCAGCCTCTACCATAGCTTCGGGATCATCATGATCTGCAGTGGTTTGAATGGCTCTTACTGTTCGAACCAATTCGCTTGTATTTTCACCACCAGCGTGCAAAGCGCCTAAGATTGCCTGTGAATCATTCAGGCGTTCAGCTAATTCTTCCCGGCTCATACCCTCTACAATTCCAGTTAGCCCTTTAACTGTTGATACACCTAAATTGATACTTTCATCTGTAAGTTGTCCGCCTGAATGTTCTTCATATTGAGATATTCCATAGACAGCGCCGCGTGTTGCAACAGTTGTTGCTGCGTGAGCAGTTACCGTACCACCAACGGTAAGGTTGCGGCCCCAAAGCCCTCCAATACCGCGCGATGCAGCGCCGAAAGCTTGTCCGAGGCCACGACCTGCTGCAGGAAGGGCACGCGAACCAACACCTATAACACCTCTTAAGACCAAACCGGCCATGAAATTACACCCTCTTACTCTATTTGTTTTTGCCTAACTTGTTCAATTCGTTAGGCTTTTTTTCTTACCGGCGGGCGCATTGGCCCATTAACGGTAATTTATGCCCCTATCATAGAGGAGGAGTGTTAAAAGAGAGTTAATCCTATGGAAAAAGCCCGCGAGTGGGGGCGCAGGCTTTTGAGGTAATGCTGTAAGCTATTGATTTTAATGGCGGAAATGGCGCATGCCGGTCATGACCATGGCCAGGCCACGTTCATTGGCCGCCTTGATAACCTCATCATCACGGATCGAGCCGCCGGGCTGTATCACAGCGCTCACGCCCGCCTCGGCGGCGGTGATCAGGCCATCGGCGAAGGGAAAAAACGCGTCCGAGGCCACAACGGAGCCTTTGGTCAGCGGCTCATCAAGGCCCATTTCCTTGGCGGCATCAACGGCCTTGCTCGCGGCAATGCGGCAGGAATCAACGCGGCTCATCTGTCCGGCGCCTATGCCAACGGTTGCGCCATCGCGCGCATAGACAATCGCGTTGGATTTCACATGTTTGGCCACGCGGAAGGCGAAGATCATATCGCACAATTCTTCTTTTGTCGGCTCGCGGTCGGTCACGACTTTCAGCGCGCTTTCATCTATGCGGCCAATATCGGCATCTTGCACCAATAAGCCGCCCGCAATTTTCGTTACGATGCGGCGCGTATCGGTAAGGTCGGGCATCGCGCCCGTTGTTAAAACGCGGATATTGCCTTTCTTTTGAAGCACATCAAGCGCGGCGACCTCGATATCGGGGGCGATAATGACCTCGACAAAGCGCTTGCAAATGGCTTCGGCGGTGGCCGCATCCAGCGTTCTATTCAGCGCGATAATGCCGCCAAAGGCGCTGACCGGATCGCACGCAAGAGCCTGATTATAGGCGCTGAGCATGTCTTTGCCCTGTGCCACACCGCACGGATTGGCGTGTTTGATAATCGCCACGGCGGGGGCGTCAAATTCCGCGACCAGCTCGAAGGCGGCGTCGGTATCATTAAGGTTGTTATAGGATAATTCCTTGCCTTGAATTTGCGTGGCACGCGCGGCGCCGGGGCGCAGGGAATCCTCGCAAAGATAAAGCGCTGCCGATTGATGCGGGTTTTCGCCATATCGAAGCGTTTGTTTTAGGGTTCCGGCAAAGCTGATGCGCGGCGCGGGGGCGGGCGCTGCGGCATCGTTGCTGCCAGCTTCATCGCCTAATTGCCCCGCGAACCAGTTTGAAATCGCGCTGTCATAGGCCGCCGTGAGCGCATAGGCATTGGCGGCCAGATTACGGCGGGTGGTGGCAGTCACCGCGCCGCCATTGGCGTTCATATCGGCCAAAACGGCCTCGTAATCCTGCGCCGCCGTGATAATGGTGACATCATTATGATTTTTGGCCGCCGCGCGTATCATGGCCGGCCCGCCAATATCGATATTCTCGACGCAATTTTCAAAATCCGCGCCGCTACGCACTGTTTCCACGAAGGGATACAGATTAATCACCAGCATATCAATCGGCGCTATGTCATTGTCCTGCATGGCTTTTTGATGGGTATCATCGCCACGGCGCGCCAAAATGCCGCCATGAATTTTCGGGTGCAGCGTTTTAACGCGCCCATCCATAATTTCGGGAAACCCCGTATGATCCGATACGTCCGTCACCGCAAGCCCCGCATCTTTTAGCAATTTCGCCGTACCGCCCGTGGAGAGAAGCTCTACGCCATGTTCGTGCAATTTGCGCGCAAAGTCTTCAACGCCGTTTTTATCCGATACGGAGATCAGCGCGCGGGTGATTTTCACATTTTGCGAGGCGGGGATGGCTTTGGGGCTGGGGACGCTCATGACAGGTAACTCTTTTTCTGGCTTGTTTATTGTGTAACAGCCATGAGTTTTAGGCTCCGGCGCGCCATAGATCAAGAGGGTTTAACAGGAAATTTCGCCCGTTATGGCTTAAAATGCTTTAGGCCGCGACGCTCAAATGCGGGCTGTCTTTTTTGACATACAGGCCCCGTATGCCCGGCATGGGCTGGAAGCTGTCGGTGATACCTATAACCGTTTCCGCGCCGCCCAGGAACAAGAATCCATCGGGCGTTAATTGCGTGGCCATCCGGTCAAGGATCTGTCGTTTGTCGGCTTCATCGAAGTAAATCAGGACATTGCGGCAGAAAATCATATCAAATTGCCCCAGCGCGCTCATTGAATCGAGCAAGTTGAAATAATCATATTTGATCATATCGCGGATTTCTTGCTTGAGCTGCCATTTATTATCATCTTGCTGATCAAAATAATCCATCAGCATTTTAATCGGCAAGCCGCGCTGAACCTCGAATTGCGAGTAAATGCCCTTGCGGGCCTGATCAAGGATTTCATGGGAGATATCGGTGGCAAGAATTTCAAGATTCCATCCCGAGAATTTGGCTTTTTGCTCCTTGAGCAACATAGCCAGCGAATAAGGCTCCTGCCCGCTAGAGGCGGCGGCGCACCAAATGCGCATTTTACGGTTATAAACACGCTCTTCCAAAAGGCGCGGCAAGGCAATATTTTCGAAGGTTTCAAAAGGGTGCAGATCGCGGAAGAACGATGTTTCATTGGTTGTCATGGCCTCGACAATATCCACGACCATCTGCTTGTCCGGCACGCCCTGTAAAGCGATTGTCATGGCCTCAATCGAAGGGTATTCCCATTTTTTCGCAACGGGGTTCAGGCGCGATTCCAACAGGTATGACTTATCCTGCGTCACCACAAGTCCTGATTTTTCCTTCAGCAAGGCCTGATAAACATCAAAATCTGTAATCTTCATTTTATAATCATCTCTTTTACGTTACGGCTTTTTGAATCCATGGGCCAATGTCATTTAAAGGTAATACAGCCGTGCAAATGCCCGCTTTTGCAACGGCGCCGGGCATACCCCACACGACGCTTGTATCTTCATCTTGCGCGATTAGGCGCGCGCCCGCCCCGACCAATATTTGCCCTGCGGCAAGTCCGTCCTGACCCATGCCCGTCATAATAATCGTAAGGACCTTATTGCCGTATAGCTTTTGCAGCGAGCGCAGCATGACATCAACCGCGGGCTTACAAAAATTCTCCGCCGGGCCGGTATCGAGCTTTATGACGGTCTGGCCATTATCATTATGCTCAAAGATCATATGAAAACCGCCGGGCGCAAGATAGGCTTTGCCTGCCTCCACCAGCATGCCATTTTCCCCCTCGCGGCATTCAAGGCCGCTTTGCTGGGTGATGTGCTCTGCCAGAATCTTCGTGAAGGTGGCGGGCATATGCTGGGTGATAACGATGGGGATATTCAACCCCTTCAAATGCTTTGTAACATTAAATAATGCTTGCGGGCCGCCGGTTGAGCTGCCGATCGCCAGAATTTTCGGTTTGCCCTGAAAATCCAGCTTGTTATCACGCAATTCAAAACCCCCGGTCGGGGCGTGTGTTTTATCGCCGACCAAATGCTTCTTGACGGGCTGCGGCGCGGCATCAACGCTCAGGCCGCTAACGCGTTCCTCCAAAGGAACAAGCGCTTTAATTTTGCGTAGCAAGGATATGTGAAAATCCGTGCCGCTTTTGGCTTCGCCCGCGCGCGGTTTAACCACGCATTCAACCGCGCCAAGCGACATGGCCTTCATCGTGGTAGAGGCGCCTTGCTCGGTCAAGGCAGAAAACATGATGACTTTCGTATCGGGGCTGGCTTTCAAGATTTGCGGCAATGCGGTCAGGCCGTCCATCACCGGCATTTCGATATCCAGCATGACAATATGCGGCTTTTGTCTTTGGACGACAGTTATGCCGTTCTCGCCATTGGCCGCGGTGCCGACAATTTTAATTGACGGGTCTTCCTCCAGCAATTTGGCAAGCGCCCCCCGTATTACGGAGGAATCATCAATAAGAACAACTTTGATTTGAGGCGGGACTTTGGCCACTTAACTTGATCCTTGTGTACGCGGTGTTTATTCGCACGGGAATAAACAAAATTATAGATATTTTTATGAAAGCAAGCCGATTTGTGAAAATTTTGATTGAATGATTTCGCTATCAAACGGCTTCATAATATATTCATTCGCGCCGGCTTTAAGCGCGCGCTGTATGTGTTCCATATCATTTTCGGTGGTGCAAAAAACAACTTTGGGATGGGCGCCATTTTCCATTTGGCGCAGCTTCTCCAAAAACTCGATGCCGGTCATAACGGGCATATTCCAATCCAGCAAAATCGCATCGGGCATTTTGTCTTCGCAAGATTCATAGGCTTTTTGCCCGTCTTCTGCTTCCTGACAGCTAAAGCCCAGATCTTCGGCGATACGTCTGGCGACTTTGCGCACAACGCGGCTATCGTCAACAACAAGACATGATTTCATTTTGATCTCCCTCGGCAGGCAGAATTGCCCGACCTTTAATTAAATCATTGAATGGTGAATATAATATTAAGTATTCACCGCACAAATCAGCTTTGGTATATCCAGAATAACAAGCAATTCATCTTCAAGTCTATAGATGCCGACAGAAATGTCGCGCCAGAGCGCATCGAGCGTTGCCGGATTTTTTTCAAAATCCGAGTCTTTCAAATTAAGAACATCCCCGACACTGTCGATGACAAGGCTGTATAGCTCGTCTTTATGCTCCACCACGACGCTCATTTGTTTGTCGGCAATCTCTCTGCGTTCCATGCCAAGGCTGCAGCGCACATCAATCGCGGTAACGATGCGGCCACGTAAATTGAGTGATCCGGCAACTTCGGGCGGGGCGAGGGGAATCTTCGTAACCTTTTGCGGGCCGAGTACATCCTCGACCTCCAAAACTGGAACGCCGAATTTCTGTCCGGCAATATTGATCGTCAGCACTTCTTTGGAACCCGCGCCGGTATTTTCGTCTTTTTTCATTTCAATGACATTGCTATTCATTTTGATTGTTCCTTTTCATTCGTCTTATCGCCCGTTCTTGCCCGTTCTTGCCAGTTCTGGCAGGGGATTACGCCGATTTGCGCGCCTCTAATGTTTCGGACAAGGTGCTGAGTAATGTATCGCGGTCAAATTTAGCAATATATTTTTCGAAGCCCACTTCTTTGCCGCGGTTAATATCATCATCGGTCGCATGCGAGGTCAGCGCCACCATGGGCGTGTCTTTCCAAAAGCTGCCGTCTTTGACCTTTTGCGCAAATTCGTAACCGTTCATATCGGGCATTTCGATATCACTGATAATCACATCGAATTGCGCGCCATCTTCGCACATTTGCAGGGCGGCCATGGGGCTTTCCAGCGTTGTCACATCATAGCCCGCCACGCTGAGCAGCGGGGTGAGCATATTGCGGAAAAACGGGCTGTCATCCACCAAAAGGACGGTGCTTTTACTACCGCGCTTACTCACGCTGCTTTCAAAGGCTTCGTCGCCATGATCTTTAAACCAGTCTTTACCGCTCATGCCCAGATAATGGGCAACATCGACAATATCGGTCGCATGTTTATTGATAATCGCACTGCCTAAAACGCCCGATTGGCTTGCCGCGACCTGAACATCAATATGCTCTTCGACGATATCGATAATTTCATCAACGATAATTCCCAATGATTGTTCGTCGCTGGCGAAGACCAAGACGGGTTTGTCTTTTTGGTCTTCAATACTGACGCTGCTATTAAAGGGAACAAGCGGCATGAGCGCGCCGCGATATTGCGTTAGCATCTGGCCGTTTGAATATTCAATATCGGCCACTTCGATATTTTCAAGGCGCGCAACCAACGATAGCGGCACGGCCTTTGGCGCTTTATCCCCCGCACTAAACAGTAGCAAGGATGTCTTTTCCGAGGATGTGCTGCTGGCCGGCACATCTTCTTTCGCTTTGCCGCCTGCTTTTCCGGTATCCATCTCGCCCGATGCGCGGGCAATACCGTTAGGGTCCAAAATCATAATCACACTGCCATCGCCCAGAATTGTATTACCGGAGAACAGGTCGATATCGCGCAAAATGCCCGCGACAGGTTTTACAACGATTTCTTCGGTATCAAAGACGCGGTCAACAATTATGCCGAAGCTATATGTGCCGACATTGGTAACGACGATATATTGATTATTGGGTCTGGCTTCCATCTCCGCCAGCATTTGCGCGGCAGCATCGGCGGAATCAGAGCCATCTTCGCCTTGGGCATCCGCGGGCGCATTATGCGCTTTTTCCGGCATATCGCTTATAAGCTGCTCTTCATCGTGAAGGGGGCTAAGCTTGAGCATATCATTGAGCGATACCAGCGGTAACAAATGATCGCGCAAACGATAGACCGGCGTGCCCTTAATCATTTCAATCTGGCTCTTGCCATTATGGGAGGCCATGACAAGCTCTTGCACGGAGAGCTGCGGAATGGCAAAACGCTCGCCGCCTGCCTCGACAATCAAGGCCGATACAATGGCCAGCGTCAGTGGGATTTTAATAGTGAAGGTAGAGCCTTGCCCCTCGATAGATTTCAGCTCGATCGAGCCGCCTATCTTCTCGATATTGGTGCGCACCACATCCATACCAACGCCGCGCCCCGAGACGGATGTTACTTTTTCGGCGGTGGATAGGCCGGCTTTAAAGATAAATTGCTGAATTTGCTGCGTGGTCATTTCGGCCAATTCACCCTCGGTGGCCAGACCGTTTTTAACGATTTTCTCTTTGATCTTATCCATCGGCAAGCCTTTGCCGTCATCTTCAATTTCGATGATAATATGCCCGCCTTCATGATAGGCGCGCAGGACAATTTTTCCTGTTTCGGACTTGCCTGCGGCAACCCGGTCTGCGGGCAGTTCAATGCCGTGATCGCCCGAATTGCGAACCATGTGGGTGAGCGGATCTTTGATTAAATCCAATACCTGACGGTCAAGTTCGGTATCCTTGCCGATCATTTCCAGATCAAGCTTTTTATTCAGCTCCAGCGCGAGGTCGCGGATGATACGCGGCAATTTGGCCCACGCATTGCCGATGGGCTGCATACGGGTTTTCATCACGCCTTCCTGCAGCTCGGAGACAACATGATTGAGGCGCTGTAGCGGTGTTGAGAAATCGGAATTTTGCTGGGTGCGCATAATTTGCAATAGCTGGTTTCGCGTCAGCACCAGTTCCGAGACCATGGTCATCAGATTTTCCAGCACATCAACATTTACGCGCAGGGATTCGACTGTCTGGACAGGCGCTTTGGCTTGGGCGGGCGCGCTATCTTGCGCCGCAGGGGTGGCAGCAGCAGGGGCGGGGGCAGGTGGCGCGGCTTCGGGCTCCGGCTGTGCTTCGGCATCTTGCACGGTATCTATGGCTTCCGGCTCTTTCGCGTCTTCCTGCGCATCCTTGTTTTTTGTCGGATCAAGCGGATTGGCATCACCGGTTTGTCCGGCGGGAACCGGCGTGAAATCAATCGGCTCGCCAGTATATTGGTCAATATCGGGCGCAATCTCCACCGCGGCAACGGCGGGAACATCTTCAGGTGCATCTTCCTTGGCCTCTTGCACGCCGCTATCAGCGCCATCGGCCTTGCCTTCGAAAATTTCGTCCAAACGGCGTATCAGGTCGGAATCGTCCCTGTCACCCTCGGAGCCTGTTTCCTCGATCGTGACAACAATAGATTTAATCACATCAATCGATTCAAAAATCAGCGTCACGGAATCGCCTGAGACCTCAAGATCTCCGTCACGAAAACGGCCCAGCACGTTTTCCGCATGGTGCGCCACTTTTTCCAATTTGGGCAAATCAAGGAAACCACATGTTCCTTTAATTGTATGCATCAGGCGAAAAATTTTGCCGAGCAATTCCTGGTCATTGGGGTTTTGTTCCAAATTCACCAAATCCATATCCAGCTCTTGAAGGCTTTCATTGGTCTCGGTTAAAAATTCTGCAATTAAATCATCCATCCTGTTGTCCTTTTCGCAAGCAGCGCATAAGCCCCGTTCTGTGGCTTGTTGATTTTTAACTTGAATTTGGAACGCAGCGTGGTCTGCGGGCGAAGCCGCGACCTAAAAAATAGATAGTCTTTCTTTATACCTTAAGAATCTAAATTAACCAAAATTCTTTAATCAGTTATTACATTTTTGAATATAGCCGAAAAACGCAACAAACAAACGCGGGAAATGATTTCGGGGTGTTTTTATCCTACTGCCGTATGGTTTAGGCGGGCAGGGAGAGCGTTAATTCGAAATGGGAGCCGTCTTCACCGCCGCATGTCAGGCCATAGCCGTATGTTTGCGCGATTTGATGCACCATATAGCCATGCACCAATTTCGGATCAAGCCCGTCAATCGACATATCGCCGCTATGCGCCTTCACGGAAAGCGGCTTCAGGCCGGCATTCTCGCCCTTGGCGGTCATGGTCAGGCTGGTTTCATCGGCTTCCAAGTGAATATCGCCGCCCTTGGGCAGGGCTTCGATGCAGGTCAGCAGGCCGAGTATCATCATTTTTGCCAGCGCGGGCGGGCGTTCATGCGCCGGGCCGATGGGGCTATACGGGTCCCAATGCTGGGTGATTTTCCCGTCCAGCTCAATCAGCGCGCCAAATAATTTATGCACATCCTCGGGCTTAATCGCGCTGTCTGCACCGCCTGCGCCATAGGCCATGCGATAGGCTTGCAGTTTGGAGGAAGATTGTTTGGCGCTGTAGGCGATGAGATCCGTGACTTCTTCGCCCGCATCCGCGCCCATTTCTTCGAGGAACTCCACACCGTTGGCGACCGCGCCCACAGGGCTGATCAAATCGTGGCAAATTTTGGAAGCGAGAAGCTCCAATACAGTCATGTTAATTTCTGAACTCATAAATATCCCCTTATTGTTCGAATGAAAGAGTGTAACCGATTTTTGCGACCTCTTCAGCCGCCATTTTACAAAGTCGCGCCAAACCTTCGTGAGAGGTGCTTTCGGCGCGCGCGACCAGAACATTTTGCGTGTTGGACGGGCGCAGTAGCCACCAGCCATCATCATTGCTCACCCGCACGCCGTCAATATCATCAATGGTGATGCCCTCGCGGGCTTTCAAATTCTCGGCAATGCGCGGGACAAGATCGAACTTCTCCTCCTCATCCACCTCAAAGCGCAGCTCGGGCGTGTTCACATGGCCGCGCAAATGCTGCGTCATGGCCGATAGCGGCTTACCCTGCGCCGCGACTTCATTGATAAGGCGGATGGCGCAATAAAGCGCATCATCATAGCCGTAATAAATATCATTAAAGAAAATATGCCCTGAGAGTTCTCCGGCCAAAGGCGCGTTCAGCTCGGCCATTTTAGCTTTAATCAGGGAGTGCCCCGTCTTCCACATCACGCCGCGCCCGCCCATCTTGTCGATTTCATCGAACATGGTCTGGCTGCATTTCACATCGCCGATAATTGCCGCGCCCGGATTATTGGCAATCACTTCGCGCGCATACAGCGTCATCAGCATGTCACAGCGCAGGATATTGCCCTCATTATCAACCACGCCGATCCGGTCGCCATCGCCATCAAAGGCAATGCCGAAATCGCAATTCTTGTCTTTGACCAGCGCGATTAGATCGACAAGGTTCTTATCCACCGTCGGGTCGGGGTGATGATTTGGGAAATCTCCATCAATATCTTCATAAAGCAAATGATGCGTGCCGGGCAGGGCGCTTACGAGCTTTTGCAGTACATCGCCCGCCGCGCCATTGCCGTTATCCCATGCGATAGTGAAGGGGGTGTCGCCGCCCAGATCATGCATGAGGCGCGCCACGTAATCATCTTGAATATCGATGCTTTTCTCTTCGCCCCCTTTGTCTTTTGGGCCGCTTTCAAAATCCCCGGCGGCGGCGATGCGGCCAATATGCTGGATGGTTTCGCCAAAGACGGGCGCGTTCAAAAGCGCCATTTTGAAGCCGTTATAATCGGACGGGTTATGCGAGCCTGTCACCATGATTCCGGCGGCGGCCTTGCGGTGCTTGAGCGCGAAATACAGCATCGGCGTTGGCCCGCGGCCAATATTGGTGACGTTTGCTCCTGTTTCGCGAAGCCCTTTGGAGAGCGCCGCGGTCAAGCCCGGCGAGCTATCGCGGCCATCATAGCCAAGACAAATCTCAAGCCCTGCCGCGCCCTCATTCTCTCTCCGCACATAGGTGCCATAGGCTAGTCCCAGCGCATAAGCATCATCTTCGCTCAGGTTTTTGCCGATTTGCCCGCGAATATCATATTCACGCAAAATGGTGGGGGAAAAGATGTAGGGAGTGCTCATGTCTTGTGGCAGGGCTGTCATTTATAAATCTTCGGCAAGTTTCTTGATTAAGCTTTTAACATCAGCGCCAATCTCGTCATCATTCATGCCATAGAGCATATTGGCCTCGATAAAACCAAGGCGTGAACCGCAATCAAAATGCTCTCCATCAAATCGCAAGCCGTGGAAAGGTTGCTTCCCGAGTAATTTTGCCATGGCATCAGTAAGTTGAATTTCGCCGCCTGCGCCGGTTTCAAAAACACCCAGCGGCTCAAACACTTCGGGCTGCAATATATAACGCCCGATAATCGAGAGCGTTGAAGGAGCGGTTTCCGGAGAAGGTTTTTCAACCAATCCCTGAATATCGACCGTTTTACCGTCATCTGATTTAATATCCAAGATGCCGTATTTGCGGGTATCCTCGCGCGGCACATCTTTGACGGCCACGACATTACCGCCAAATTCATTATAGGTATCAATCATTTGCGATAGGCAGCCCTGCGGATGGTTGACGATATCGTCGGGCAGCAAAACCGCAAATGGCTCGTCGCCCACCAGCTTTTTCGCGCACCATATGGCATGACCCAGCCCCAGCGGCTTTGTCTGGCGCGTCAGGAATAACGCGCCATCGGGCATTTCCGAATCGTGCACTTTGGCCAGCATATCGTCCTTGCCGCGCGCCTGCAGGGTTTGCTCGAGCTCTGGTTGGTAATCGAAATGCTCCTCCAGCATATTTTTGTGGCGTCCGGTAACGAAGATAAATTCCTCGATCCCCGCCTCGCGCGCTTCTTCAAAAACATGTTGTATCAGCGGGCGGTCATTAATCGGCAGCATTTCTTTGGGCATCGCCTTGGTGGCGGGCAAGAAACGCGTGCCAAGCCCGGCAACGGGAAAAACGGCTTTACGGACGGGTTTGAAATTTGAACTCATGGCGTCATTTTTCGCATTTTTAGGAGGTCAAGGCAAGCGGCTCTGAAATTGTTTTGCCTGCGCAAGCGTGGATATATTGAGAGGTATTAAGGCTTCCGCTTTCGCGGTGGATGCAAAATGTTAATCCTTCAACAGTAAATCTTTGGCCGCATTCAGCTTTTGCGCCATCCATTCCGAGCCCTCTTGGTCGGGGTGCATTTTCTTCATCAGCTTTTTATAGGCCTCTTTGATTTGCACATTGGTGGCATCTTTTGCGACGCCCAGAATTTCGCAGGCCTCATCACGCGTCATGGCGCTGTCTTTAGCGGATGCGCCGGATGGTTTTGCCTTGAAGAATCTTGGCACAAACGGCGCGAGCCCGACAACCAGCGCCAGCGCCGCAGGCAAGCGCCCCGTTACCGCCATCACGAAAATAGCAATGATAATCGCGAAGCTGATCGCGACCATAAAGAAGGCTTTAATCTGCTGGACGTTGGCGCGCATAAAGAACCGGAACAGCGCATAGCCGCCGATAATTAATCCTAAGGCCAATAAAAGATAGGGCATGGTTTTCAATTCTTCCTTGTGTTTGCTGCTAATAATTTAAATGATAAGGGGATGAATACAAGCAAAGAAAAACTGGCAGCTCTGCGCGGGGCATTTTCCCGTGAAGGGCTGGATGGATTTATCATTCCCAAAGCGGATGAATATCAGGGTGAATTCCTCGGTGCCTATGCCGAGCGCCTTCCTTATGTGAGCGCATTTACCGGCTCTGGCGGGGCGGCGATTGTGCTTGAGGATAAGGCCGTTGTTATGACCGACGGGCGCTATCTCATTCAGGTTAAACAGCAGGTTGACCCCGCAGTGTTTGAAACGAGTGATATCACCAAGCAAAAAACCGGAGAATGGCTGGCGGAAAATGCGGCTGCGGATGCGGTGATCGGTTATGATCCGTGGCTGCATACTCCCGCGCAAATCGAGGCGATTGAGAAATCGCTGAAGGAAACAAGCATAACGCTTTGCGCTGTTTCTCAAAATCCGGTTGATATGATCTGGGCTGACCGGCCAGTGCGCCCTGAAACACAGGTTTTTATTTTTCCCGATGATGTTGCCGGATACAGCGCGCAGGAAAAGCGCACCGCCGCCGCGCATCATTTGAAAGACGCAAATATCGATGCGGCCATAATCAGCCTGCCGGACTCGATTTGCTGGCTTCTTAATATTCGCGCTAATGATGTGGCTTATATCCCGCTCGCGCTGTCTTTCGCCGTTCTGCATAAAGACGGGGCGGTGGATTGGTTTATCGCCGAGGACCGCGTGCCCGGCGATGTACAAAATATGCTCGGGCCGGATGTAAAAGTGCATGACCCTGATCGTTTGACATCACGCCTGAAAACCCTTGAGGGCAAAATACTGCTTGATCCCAAACGCAGCCCGATTGCCTTTGAGGCATTGATTGGCGGCGAGATCATTCATGGCGATGATCCGTGTATTGCACCCAAGGCGATCAAGACTCCGGCCGAGCAAGAGGGCGCGCGCACGGCGCACATACGCGATGGCGCGGCGATGGTGTGTTTCCTGCACTGGCTGGATGAAGAGGTGCGCCTCAAGGGGAAGGGGGGCGGCGTGACAGAATTATCAGCCGCCGCAAAATTACAGGAATTTCGTGCGCTGGACCCTGCTTATCGCGGGCCGAGTTTTCCAACGATTGCAGGCTTTGGCAGCAATGGCGCTATCATTCATTACCGCGCCGGAGAGCTTTCCAATAAACCGGTTTTCGGTGACGGGCTGTTTCTGGTTGATAGTGGCGGGCAATATGTTGACGGCACAACGGATATTACGCGTACCATATGTATCGGCGAGCCATCCGAGGAGATGCGGATTAATTTCACGCGCGTGCTCAAGGGGCATATCGCATTAGCCATGGCGCAGTTTGATGCGGGCACAGTGGGCGTTGAGATTGATGCGCTGGCCCGTGCGCCCTTGAAAGAGGCGGGGCTGGATTACGCGCATGGCACGGGGCACGGCGTTGGGTGCTATCTGGCCGTACACGAGGAAGCGGCGAGCATTTCCCCGCGCGGTACGCAAGCGCTGGAGGCGGGTATGCTGATTTCCAACGAGCCGGGCTATTATAAAGAGGATGCATATGGCATTCGCATCGAGAATTTAGTTTTGGTGCAAGATGCCGCGCCGGGTCAATTATGTTTTGAAACGGTGACATTATGCCCGATTGACCGGCGTTTGATTGTGCCTGAGCAGCTCTCGCCCGAGGAGCGCACATGGCTTAACCAATATCATGCGCGGGTCAATGAAATGGTATCGCTGCGCTTGGGCGATGATCTGAAGGTATGGCTTGCCGCGCAAACAAGGCCAATTTAAATTTTAGATAAAAATATTTAAACCGCAAAGGGCGCAAAGTCCTCTTTTTTAACTTCGTGGTTCAAAATAAAAACCCGCATTCACCGGCACATAGTCGCCGATTAGAATCATAAAAAAACCGCCAACATAATCTGTGGGCGGTTTCTTCAAATTTTATATATACGATACGTATTGTATCTGCGATTTAATCCTTATCGCGGGATTTACGTTCCAGCTTACGGGCACGACGCACGGCTTCTGACTTTTCGCGTGCTTTGCGCTCGGAGGGCTTTTCGTAATTTTTGCGTAATTTCATCTCACGGAAAATCCCTTCGCGCTGCATCTTTTTCTTAAGCGCGCGTAGAGCCTGATCAACATTATTATCGCGTACACTAACGAGAACCACTTGGCCTCAACTCCTCTCTAAAATTAAAAAATGTTTAAAACGACGGCTTACAATATGCAGGTCACCGTTTAAAAAGCTCACACTTCCTACCATGACAAGCGGGGAATGCAAGCAAAAAATGAAGCAATCTAAACATTCTACGGCTTTATTGGGTTTTTTACAAATTTGCGCCTGTTTTGCGCTGGCCGCATTTCCGGCGCTTGCGCAGCAAGACTACCGCGCCACCCATGAAATTGCCACGTTTATGGGGAGCCGCTGACGTTAAATAATATAATCGTGCGGTATTTTTTAGAAATCAACATTGTAACTTGGAGGCTCAATAATCAGGTTTGGGCCTTCATCATATCCGGTTATACCCGCTTTTCTGTTTTCCTCTTCAAGACGTATTGTTCGTATCGCGCTAGGGTCGGGGCGGCCGGGCATGTGATCAGAATTGATCGTGAATAAAATTGATGCGCTGGCGATTACTGCTGCTGTCCAGCTATTTTGAAGGGTTTCAAATACCATAAGATAAATATCCCCAAACGATAATATATGTCAAATATTTTTAAGCGCGGGCTTTGAGGTTCAGGGCCGCTTCCAATAGTGCCTTGGTGTAATCATGCTTGGGAGAATCAAAGATCTCCGCCGCCGCGCCGCTTTCCACCACGTGCCCGTCTTTCATGACAATCAGATGATGCGCCATGGCGCGCACAACGCGCAAATCGTGGCTGATAAACAAATAGGTCAGATTATGGCGCTGCTGTAACTCGCGCAGAAGATCAACAATTTCTGTCTGCACGGAAACATCCAGCGCCGATGTCGGTTCGTCCAGCACGATAAATTTGGGATGCAGCACAAGCGCGCGGGCGATAGAAATGCGCTGTCTTTGGCCGCCGGAAAATTCATGCGGGTAACGGTGGCGCGTATCCGGGTCCATATGCACATCATTGAGCGCGGCAATAACCAGCGCGTCACGCTCTTCTGGCGAGAGATCGGGGCGGTGCAGCCCCAGCCCCTCGCTGATAATATCGGCCACCGACATGCGCGGCGAGAGCGAGGCATAGGGGTCTTGAAACACGATCTGCATATCGGCGCGAAGGGCGCGCAATTCTTTTTTATTCAGGGAGGCGATATCACGGCCATCAAAATCGATCTGCCCCTCGGCCTTAAGCAGCCGCAAAAGCGCAAGCCCCAGCGTGCTTTTACCCGAGCCCGATTCGCCCACAACACCAATGGTCTGGCCTTGGCGGGCGGTGAATGAAATATCATTTACGGCGTGGACGATGCTGGTTGTTTTGCCAAAGAAATTTTTGCTCTTGGGGAATTTCACATGGATATTTTTCCCCTCCATCACAATCGGCGCCGCCGGATCGGCCTTCAGGGGCGCGCCTTTGGGGCGGGCATTCATCAGCATCTTGGTGTAATCATGCTGCGGGTTATTATAAATATCGGCGGTTGTGCCGCTCTCCACCAGCTTGCCGTTTTTCATGACGCAGGTGCGGTCGGCCATCTTTTCAACGATGCCCAGATCATGCGTGATGAGCAGCATCGCCATATCAAGCTCGCGTTTGAGGGAGTCCAGCAGCTCCAAAATCTGCGCCTGCACGGTGACATCAAGCGCGGTTGTTGGCTCGTCGGCAATAAGAAGCTCGGGGTTGTTGGCCAGCGCCATCGCGATCATCACGCGCTGTCTTTGTCCACCGGACAGCTCGTGCGGGTAAGCGCCGAGGCGTTCTTTCAAGCGCGGCATCCCGACCAAATCCATAAGTTCGAGGATACGTTTTTTCTGCGCCTCGCCGCGCATATTTTGATGCAGCTCCAGCATCTCCCCGATTTGCTTTTCAATCGTATGAAGCGGGTTGAGCGCGCTTTGTGGTTCCTGGAAAATCATGCCGACCTGACGGCCGCGAATTTTACGCATGAAATTTTCGGGCTTGCCGACCAGCTCTTCGCCCTCATAGGTGATCGAACTTTCGGGCGAATGTGAGGCGGCGGGGTAGGGCAGAAGTTGCAAAATCGAGAGCGCGCTTACGGATTTGCCGGAGCCGGACTCGCCGACAAGCGCCAGCGTTTCGCCGCGCTTTATATCGAAGCTGATATCATCAACGGCGCGGAAATACCCATCCGGCGTTTTGAAATTTACGGAGAGATTTTCTATTTTTAGAAGAGAGCTGCTCATCGTTTAAACATACAGTGCTGCGTTTGTTTTCACTATAGCGGAATGCTCTTTTCTAAATTCAGATTTTCTTATATCAGGCCGTCTTGCCCTTTTTAATATTGGCTTTTGCTTCTTTGGTAATCAGCGTATGCGCCTTGAGGCGAATGGAATTAATCTTGATAAAACCTTCCGCATCTTTTTGATCATAACCGCCTTCGATATCCATC
>Ga0136600_1000563_pt1 | contig 19688 bp, 16 predicted proteins | sample AntRauMFilla2698_FD_104634 | JGI IMG/M metagenome (GOLD analysis project Ga0136600, IMG submission 104634) | Saline lake microbial communities from Rauer Islands, Antarctica - Metagenome Filla 2 #698 | ecosystem: Environmental > Aquatic > Non-marine Saline and Alkaline > Saline | place...
ATCGGGATAATTTTCGTAGATGCTGACGATATCGGCGATAAGCTCCATCCCGTCATAGCAAATATCATCCAGACGGCCAACGAATGGCGAGATGAATGTCGCGCCCGCTTTGGCGGCGAGAATGGCTTGGCCGGCGGAGAAACAAAGTGTCACATTAACCATCGTGCCGCCATCGGATAGCTCTTTGCAAACTTTCAAACCAGCAGGTGTCAGGGGTACTTTTACCGCGATATTCTCGGCAATTCCGGCCAGCTTCGCGCCTTCTTTGCTCATGGTTTCGTAATCAGTGGCAGCAACTTCGGCGCTTACGGGGCCATCAACGACCTTACAAATTTCTTCGATAAGCGGGATAAATTCTTTGCCGGATTTGGCAATCAGCGAGGGGTTGGTTGTCACCCCGTCCAGCAGGCCCGTATCGGCCAATTCTTTGATGTCATCAAGTTCGGCGGTATCGACAAAAAATTTCATATTTGGTTTCTCTCTGTAATCTTGGTTTAATCTGTGCTTCATAGGTAGCAGATGAGCGATAATTTTCAAGCAAAACTCTTTGAAGAGGATACAGGTCTGACCTCGGGCGCCGCGCCCGATAATGTCATGCGCGTGCTGGTGCCGTATCCGGTGGGCAAGGCGTATGATTACGCGGTGCCTGACGGGTTAAGCGTGCAGCAGGGCGATTATGTCACCGTACCTTTTAGCGGCCGCGAAATTGCCGGTGTTGTTTGGGGCGAAGCCAGCGCGGATGTGAAACCCGCCAAGCTCAAGGAAATGGTGGCTACCCATGATATTGCCCCCATGCCCGCCATTCATCGCAAATTTGTGGACTGGGTGGCTCAATATACGATGAGCGCCAAAGGCGCGGTGCTGAAAATGTCCCTGAGCGCGCCCGCCGCGCTCGACCCGCCAAAGCCAATTCCGGCTTACCGTCTTAAAGTCCTCTCCCCCGGGGAGAGGGCTATAAAACTCTCTCCCAAACAACAAGCCGTGGTTGATGTCATGAAAGACGGGCAGATCAGGCGCGCCGCAGAAATTGCCGAAGCGGCGGGCTGCACGGCGGGCGTTGTAAAGACGCTTATGGGCAAAGATATTTTGGAGCCGGTCGCGCTTTATAACCCCGCGCCATGCAAAAAACCCGACCCTTATAGAGACGGCCCCGCATTATCCGAATCCCAAAACGCCGCCGCATCGCGCATGGTGGAGCAGGTCGAACAAGGCGGCTTTCACGCGAGCCTGCTTGACGGCGTGACGGGGGCGGGGAAGACCGAAACTTATTTCGAAGCCGTGGCTGCCGCGCTGAAACGCGATAAACAAGTGCTTATCTTGCTGCCCGAAATTGCGTTATCCAATGCGTTCTTGAAGCGTTTCTCCGAGCGCTTTGGCTGCGCGCCCGCGCTATGGCACTCCAATTTATCCCCCGCCAAGCGCCGCGAGACATGGCGCGGTGTAGCGATGGGTGACACCAAAGTCGTGGTCGGCGCGCGCTCGGCCTTGTTCCTGCCATATCCTGATTTGGGCCTGATTATCGTGGATGAGGAGCATGATCCGGCCTTTAAACAAGAAGAAGGCGTGATTTACCATGCCCGCGATATGGCCGTTGTGCGCGCGCATTTGGGGGGCTTTCCGATTGCGCTGGTTTCCGCCACGCCGTCTTTGGAGACAATGGCGAATTGCTGGGCTGATGATAAGGGTAATGCCCGCTATGAATATCTGCATCTACCCTCGCGTTTTGGCGGCGCGCAGCTCCCCGAGATCGAGATGATAGATCTGCGCGAGGACAAGCCCGAGGCCAGCCATTTCATCGCGCCAAGCCTGAAAATTGCCGTGGCCGAAACGCTGCAAAAAGGCGAGCAAGCCTTGCTGTTCCTTAACCGCCGTGGCTATGCGCCCCTCACATTATGCCGCACCTGTGGTCACCGTATGGAATGCCCGCGATGCAGCGCGTGGCTGGTCGAGCATAAATCGCCCCACGGTTCTATGAGCGCGTTGCAATGCCATCATTGCGGTTTTTCCCAGCGTATACCCAAAGAATGCCCCGAATGTAATGATACGGATTCGATGGCTGCCTGCGGCCCCGGCGTGGAGCGCATTTACGACGAAGCCAAGATGTATTTCCCCGATGCACGCATCAAAGTGCTGGCCAGCGATACAGCCGAGAATAATGAAGAATTACGCGCGATTATTGACGAGATTCGCGAAGGCGAGATTGATCTTATTATCGGCACGCAAATTATCGCCAAGGGGCATCATTTCCCCAACCTGACATTGGTCGGTGTGATTGATGCGGATTTGGGCTTGCAAGGCGGGGAGCTGCGGGCAAGCGAACGCACATATCAACTCCTCCATCAAGTTGCGGGGCGGGCGGGCCGCGCCGAAAAACCCGGCAAGGTCTATCTGCAAAGCTTTATGCCCGATCACCGCATTATGAAAGCGCTCTGTCAATTTCAAGGGGGTGAAAGCGCCGGTACAGGCCGCGATAGCTTCCTTGAGGTTGAGGCACTGGAGCGCCAAGCCGCGCATATGCCGCCATATTCGCGCCTTGCGGGGATTATCGTCTCGGGCCGCGAGGAGGGGCAAGTGATCGAAGCCGCGAAATTATTGGGCCGCACCGCGCCGCAATCAAATAATGGGGGGCAGGGCGCGGAAGGTCTGACCATCAGAACGCTCGGCCCTGCGCCCGCGCCATTTGCAAGGCTGCGCGGAAAGTATCGCTATCGTTTGCTGGTGATGGCCGACAAAGACGTGAACATCCAAAAAGCCATCGAAACATGGCTCGCACCTATCAAAACACCATCGGCTGTTCGCATCCAAATCGACATTGATCCGCAAAGTTTTTTATAAGGGTTTTCTGTTGCGCCCGCTTATATGCAAACAAAATTGGCGCGATGCGCCTCTTTTTTGCGCGGTGGAAGGCGAGAAACTCTGTGGGGAATATCTTCAAAAAGAGTAACGACACCATCATCAGCTTGATATTCATCACCTTGTTTATTTTGAAAAATTGTTCCTCCTCCAAAAACAGACATTGTAATAGCCCTTTTGTGCTTGTGTAGATCAAGGGGATAATTTCCGTTTAATATTAACTCTAGATATAGTGTGGGAATGTTGTCTTGATGAGCAATGTTCCAGATTTCTCTTAATTTAAAAGCAGTAGAATATAATTTTTTAGGTAATGCGTTTTTAAAAAAGGCTTGCCTGCAAGACACATTTAAATCATGACTTTGAATTTCGATAAGCTTTATTGTCCTTGCCAGAGTATCTGCTGAGCTTGTTATAGGCATTTGTTGTGCGGCAGCAATTTCTTCTTGGTTTAGCTTCAGATGCATTCGTAAAGCCTGAAAGCCTAACTCTTTGCGTTGTTGCCACAATGAAAAATCGGAAAGGCGGCTGATTTCTAAAACCCGCCAATCTTCTTTTAACCTGTCTTTTTCGCGAAATAGTTCCATTAAAAATTTATAAAACTGCTCAATCGTTATGTCAATAATATTAATGGATTATAGATATGCCCGTCCCCGTCAAAAAAATTGTGTAAAAGCGTGTCGTTTCGGCCTTGCCATAGAGCCGAAGCTTTGCTAAAACTCGGCCAACTTTATTGAACGTACGTTTTAACCAATTTGCAAAAAGGTTTAAATTCGCCGTGTCTGCTTCAAATGCGTCTTCCACTGTTGTCACCCGCTACGCCAATGCCCTATTGGATTTGGCCGTTGATTCTAAAAAGGCAGACAAGATTCTCGTTGATTTGACCGAATTGGGCGCCATGCTGGATGGCTCTGATGATCTGGCGGCTATTGTAATAAGCCCGCTCATTGATAAATCAGAGCAGCAAAAAGCGCTTTTGGCGCTGGCCGACAAAGCCAAATTTCAGGATTTAACCAAGAATTTCCTCGGCCTGCTGGCGCAAAAAGGGCGCGTATCGGCGCTCTCTGCTGTGATTAGAGCGTATCAGCGCGAATTCGCCAAGGCGCAAGGCCAGATCAGCGCGAGCGTAACCACCGCGCAAAAGCTGTCCGCCAAGCAGGAAAAAGATTTACAAGCATCATTGTGCGAAATGACCGGCTCCGATGTGGTGCTGGATATTCAGGTCGATCCGTCTATTCTGGGCGGCATGATTGTGACAATCGGTTCACACATGATTGACAGTTCCGTATCACGTAAACTGGTACGTCTTAAAAATGCGATGGTTTCCGGCGCGCAGGCGCAAGCCGGTCTGGGAGCCAATGAAAATCCGGCGTTGAAAGAGGCGTCTTAACGGAAAACCACGAATAAACACAAATGCACACGAATAAAGATGGGTGAGGAAATATTATTAAAAGATGAGGTTTATAAAATTACCGGCTGTGCGATGACTGTTTTAAACACGCTGGGACATGGTTTTGCCGAGAAAGTTTATGAGAATGCTTTGGCTGTTGAGTTTTCAAGTGAAAGCCTGCTATTTCAAAAACAACCTGTTTTGGAAGTGATGTATAAGAGCGAAATGATCGGAAATTACATACCTGATTTTATTGTTGATAATAAAATAATAGTTGAAATTAAAACTGTTTCTACGATTGGAAATAACGAAAAAGGGCAGGTGCTTAATTATTTAAAGGCAACCGGATTAAATGTTGGGTTAATACTAAATTTTAAAAATGCGAAGCTCGAATGGCAAAGAGTTATTTTGTGAATATTCGTGTTTATTCGTGTGAATTCGTGGTTAAAACGAGAGATTAAAACAAAAAGGGAAACAAGCTTATGGAAGTTCGTGCATCTGAAATTTCAGAAATTTTGAAGAAACAAATCGCCGATTTCGGCACGCAGGCCGATGTAGCCGAGATCGGGCAGGTTCTGTCCATCGGTGATGGTGTGGCCCGCGTCTATGGTCTGGATAATGTACAGGCCGGCGAGATGGTGGAATTTCCATCCGGTATTAAAGGTATGGCGCTGAACCTCGAAGCCGACAATGTCGGTGTGGTGGTGTTCGGGAATGACCGCGATATTAAAGAAGGCGACATTGTGCGCCGTACAGGCGACATCGTCGAGGTTCCTATTGGCCCCGAATTGCTGGGCCGTGTTGTTGACCCGCTTGGTAATCCGATTGATGGCAAAGGCCCGATCAAGACCAAGAAAAAGAGCCGCATCGAAGTCAAAGCGCCGGGCGTTATTCCGCGTAAATCCGTGCATGAGCCAATGCAAACGGGCCTTAAGGCGATTGATGCGCTTGTGCCTGTTGGCCGTGGCCAGCGCGAGTTGATTATTGGTGACCGCCAAACCGGTAAAACGGCGGTGGCTGTTGATACCATCATCAACCAAAAAACCGTGAATCAGGCCAAAGATGAAAAAGAGCATCTTTACTGTATCTATGTGTCCATCGGTCAAAAGCGTTCGACCGTGGCGCAATTGGTGAAGGAATTGGAAGAGCAGGGCGCGATGGAATATACTATTGTTGTGGCCGCAACCGCATCCGACCCCGCGCCATTGCAGTTCTTGGCGCCTTATGCTGGCTGTACAATGGGCGAATATTTCCGCGATAACGGCCTGCATGGGCTTGTGATTTATGACGATCTATCGAAACAGGCTGTGGCCTACCGCCAAATGTCGTTGCTGCTGCGCCGTCCTCCGGGCCGTGAGGCCTATCCCGGTGACGTGTTTTATATTCACTCCCGCTTGCTGGAGCGTTCGGCGAAGATGAACGAAGATAACGGCTCCGGCTCTTTGACCGCTCTGCCGATCATTGAAACGCAGGCCGGTGATATTTCCGCCTATATTCCAACCAACGTGATTTCGATTACTGACGGGCAAATCTTCCTTGAGACCAGCCTGTTCTTTAAAGGGATTCGCCCCGCGATTGATGTCGGTGCGTCCGTATCCCGTGTGGGTTCTGCCGCGCAAACAAAAGCCATGAAGCAGGTTGCCGGTTCGATTAAGCTCGAGCTTGCGCAATATCGCGAGATGGAAGCTTTCGCGCAGTTTGCCTCCGATCTTGATGCCTCGACGCAAAAATTGCTGGCACGTGGCGCGCGTTTGACGCAGCTTTTGAAGCAGCCACAATATTCGCCGATGACCATGGCCGAGCAAGTCTTCGTGATTTTCGCCGGAACCCAGGGGTTCCTGGATAATGTGCCTGTGGATAAGGTCAGCGAATATGAAGAGCGTTTGCGCAAGGAAATCCATGCAAGCGGCAAAAAGATGCTGGATAAAATTGCCAAGGAGAAAAAACTGGATGAAACACTCGAGGGTGAAATGCGTAAATTCCTCGAAACATTCACCAATGCTTATTCTGGAACCAAAAAGGCCGCGTAAGAAATATTGAACCGCAAAGGCACAAAGTTTTTATAAAAATTAAAATCATTTTTCTCCGTGCCTTGGAGCCTTGGCGGCAAAAAATGATAAGGATGATAGTTTTAAAATAATGGCAAGTTTAAGAGACTTTAGAGACCGAATCCAATCGGTCAAATCGACCAAGAAAATTACGTCCGCCATGAAAATGGTGGCGGCGTCAAAGCTGCGTAAGGCACAGGTACAGGCCGAGGCCAGCCAGCCTTATGCGCAATCCATGGCCGATATGCTGGCGCGCGTGGCGCAAAATGTGACGGTCAGCCCCTCTAGCTCGAAATTGCTCGTGGGCACGGGCTCCAATCAAAAACATCTGATTGTTGTTGTGACCTCTGATCGCGGTTTGTGCGGCGGCTTTAATGCCAATCTGGTTCGCGATGTGCGCAAGCAAATTAAGGCGCTCACGGCCGAGGGTAAGGATGTATCCTTGCTGTGCGTTGGCCGCAAGGGGCGCGATTTGCTCAATCGTGGTTTCGCCCGCCAAATCATCAAAAGCTTCACGGGCATTACCGGTAAATCCCGCGTGGATTTTGCCGATGTGAACGAGGTAACCGAATTTGTGCTGGAGCAATTCGAAGCGGGCGCGTTCGATGTGTGTACGCTGGCATATAACCATTTTAAATCCGTTCTGACGCAAACACCCACGATGCAGCAATTGATCCCCTTCAAATTGCCCGAAGCCCAAGAGGGCGGTGAAGCCGGGCAGACACAAGACGCTACCGGCGCCGCATCGACTTATGATTTCGAGCCCGAAGAAGCCGAAATTCTTGATGCGCTGCTGCCGAAAAATATCGGCGTGCAGCTTTACCGCTCAACGCTGGACAGCTCCGCCGGAGAGCAAGCCGCGCGTATGACCGCGATGGATAACGCGACCCGTAATGCGGGCGATATGATCGACAAGCTGACGCTGCAATATAACCGTGCGCGTCAGGCCCAGATTACGACAGAATTGATTGAAATCATCGCCGGTGCGGAGGCCGTATAGCATTGAAAGATTTGTGCGAGAAAGATTTTGATCCGGCGGCATTGAAGCAAGAGTTTGTTGAACTGGAAGGCTTTCATCCACCGACGGTTTTGGATATTACCGCAAAAGATAAGATTGACGAGGATAGCGAGCAGCAGTTTACAGATCCAAGATTTGATCCCGAGACGGAAGTTTACGCGATAAGAGAAAATTAAAGTTTAAAGCAAAGAAGGAAGAAAAAAATGGCAGCAAAGAAAAAAGCAGCAAGCAAATCATCAGGTGCAACCGGTCAGGTCCTTCAGGTCTTGGGCGCGGTTGTGGATGTGCAGTTCGAAGAGGGCAATGTCCCCGCGATTTTGAGCGCGCTGGAAACCGATAATAACGGCCAGAAACTGGTCCTCGAGGTTGCGCAGCACCTTGGCGAGAGCGTTGTTCGTACCATTGCGATGGATATGACAGACGGCCTAGTGCGCGGCACACCGGTTACAGATACGGGCGATGCGATTTCCGTTCCTGTTGGCCCCGAAACAAAGGGCCGTATTTTCGATGTGATCGGCAATGTTATTGACGAAGGCCCTCCCGTGAAGACCAAGCAAAGATGGGGCATTCACCGCGAAGCGCCAAGCTTTGCCGAGCAATCAACCGAGGCCGAACAGCTCGTGACCGGAATTAAGGTTGTTGACCTTCTTTGTCCTTACGCCAAGGGCGGCAAGATTGGTTTGTTCGGTGGTGCGGGCGTTGGTAAAACCGTTACAATTCAAGAGCTTATTAACAATATCGCCAAGGGTCATGGCGGTGTGTCCGTGTTTGGCGGCGTGGGCGAGCGTACCCGCGAGGGGAATGACCTTTACCATGAAATGATGGATGCGGGCGTTATCAAGGAGCATGATTTTGAAAACTCCAAAGTGGCTCTGGTTTACGGCCAGATGAATGAACCGCCCGGTGCGCGTGCCCGTGTGGCGCTGTCCGCGCTGACCATGGCGGAATATTTCCGCGATGAAGAAGGCCAGGACGTGCTGTTCTTCCTCGATAACATTTTCCGCTTTACGCAGGCCGGTTCCGAAGTGTCCGCGCTGCTGGGGCGTATCCCCTCTGCTGTGGGGTATCAGCCGACTTTGTCAACGGATATGGGCGCGATGCAAGAACGCATCACCTCCACCAATAAAGGCTCGATCACATCTGTGCAGGCCGTTTACGTTCCTGCCGATGACTTGACCGACCCTGCGCCGGCAACGACATTCTCGCACCTTGATGCGACAACAGTTCTGTCCCGTCAAATCGCCGAGAGCGGCATTTACCCGGCTGTGGATCCGCTGGATTCAACGTCGCGCGTACTTGATCCGCGCGTGGTGGGCGAGGAGCATTACAACGTCGCCAACCAAGTGCAGCAGACGTTGCAGACTTATAAAAATCTGCAAGACATCATTGCGATTTTGGGAATGGACGAGTTGTCCGAGGACGATAAATTGACCGTGGCGAGAGCGCGTAAGATTCAGCGTTTCCTCTCTCAACCATTCCACGTGGCCGAAGTTTTTACCGGAACGCCTGGCGTGTTCGTATCATTGGAAGACACAATCAAAGGGTTTAAGGAAATTGTTGAAGGCAAGTATGATCACTTGCCTGAAAGCGCGTTCTATATGGTTGGTACAATTGAACAGGCTGTTGAAAAAGCCAAAAAAATGGCACAAGAAGCCGCTTAGAAAGTAAGCCAATGCTACCTAAATTGCGCATACATTTTGTTGAAAAATCGTTCCCTTTCGAGAGGGGTGACCCGCTCTTGGATGTGCATACTGGGGATGGGAAATTGCGGCATATTGCCGGCTCAGAATCCATTAGAAAAGGTTGGCATTTATTTAAAGTAAATTCTTCTGAGGGTAGAATAAAAACCTTACAGGTAGTGTTATAAACGAGGAATATAATGACTAATCAAATCCATTTCGAATTGGTATCACCGGAAGAAAGACTGGTATCCGAGCAAGTCTCCATGGCCGTGGTGCCGGGCGCCGAGGGTGAGCTGGGCGTCGGCGCAGGGCATGCCGCGTTCGTTGTGGCGCTCAAGCCCGGCGCGGTGACGCTTTACATGGGCGGCGATGCGGATGGCAACACAAATGAAGGACAGCGCAAGATTTTCATCGCGGGCGGCTTTGCCGATATTACCGGCGCGCAATGCACCGTGCTGGCCGAGCAAGCTGTGAATGTGTCCGATCTGGATCAAAATGAGATCGAGAAAAATATTGCCGACCTGAACGAAGATTTAGCCAGCGCAGAGGCGGGCGCTGCTGCGGCTAAAATCGAGGCGGCTCTGGTTATTGAACATGCCAAGATAACCGCGATCACCGGTAAATTCTCGGCTTAATTCCGCTCTCCGCCGTCATCCCTGCGAAAGCATGGGTTCACAGGCCAAGTAGCACTAGATTCCAGCTTTTGCTGGAATGACGCGAAGCTTTTAATCCCGCTTATTCTTACGACGCTCGCCCCATTTTTCCGCGTGCAGATCAATGCTCACATTCTCCTGATGCTCCAGCAGCGCATTCAAGGATGTCTCATCAGCGGCGCTATCAAATAATTTCAAACATTTCGGCGTGATAAAGGTCTCGCGCTGCGCCGTTTCGAACCAGCGCAGCAGGCCATTAAACAAATCACCCTCATTAATCACGCCAATGAGGCGGCGATGCTTGCCAAGCTGCTTCAGGCCGATCGCGCACACAAGAAAATACGCATTTTCAACACTTGCCGTATCGATAATAAGCGCCCGGTTCGTGTTGCGCATGATTTCATCTTCGAAATGCGGGTAATGCAGCGCCTCGCTCTGCGGCGCGGGCCGGGCTTGCCATTGCTCCAGCGCGGGAAAAACCTCGTCCACGCCCTCAACAACAATCAAAAACCGCCCGTCAAAATCGGGCAAAGGCCGCAAAAAGGAAATCACATCATCCCAATAGCCTTCAATGTTAACCAGCACTAACGGCTTGTTATGCAGACCCAGCGCGCCCCAATATAAAACCTCCAGGCTTTCATCGAGCGTACCAAACCCGCCGGGCAGGCTGATGATGGCATCCGCGCGCTGAAACATCAGCTTCTTGCGCTCGCATAACTCCTCGACCAAAATCGTATCGGACAGCCCCGCCAAAATGCGTTCGCTATCCTTGATTTTGCGCGGAATAATACCCGTCACGTGCGCGCCATGCTCCAGCGCGGCAGAGGATACAACGCCCATCAACCCCGCATCCATACCGCCATAAACCAGCTTTTTTCCATGCGCCGCGATTAACGTGCCCAGCGTTTCGGCGGCGTCTTTATAAACGTCGCGCGCCTTGCCGGAGGAGCCGAGATAAACGGTGAGTGTATCGATAGTTTTCATGCGGCGCGCTCTTGTGTTTGTGGGCGTGATTGCTCCGCTATCCTAACGAAATTGCGGATCAGCGCCAGCCCGTTTTGCGTTAAAATTGACTCGGGGTGAAACTGCACGCCATAAACCGGATGCGTTTTATGCGCCATCGCCATGATGGTGCCATCATCCGTGCGCGCGGTAATCTCCAGCGCGCTTTCTTGCGCCATCGCGCTCACCAGCGAATGATACCGCCCGCCTTCAAAGGGCGATTGAATATCATGGAAAATGCCCGTGCCATTATGGGCGATCATGCTGGCGCGGCCATGGCACGGCGCGGCGCGCAAGGTTTCCCCGTCATAGGCTTCGCCGATAACCTGATGGCCCAGACATACGCCCAACACCGGAATTTGCGGGCCGAGCGTTTGAACCAGCTCGATACAAATCCCCGCTTCTTTGGGCGTGCACGGGCCGGGGGAGAGGATAATCGCAGTAGGATTGAGCGCCTTAATCTCCGCAACGCTCATCGCGTCATTACGGATCACGCGTGTATCGTGCCCCGCCAATTCCACATAACGCGCGAGGTTGTGAACAAAGCTGTCGTAATTATCAATGACAATGATCATGTTTGTTTTAACCACGAATAAACATAAATTCACACGAATTTTATTGTGAACCACAAAGTCAGACAAAGTAAAACAAAGTCACATTTGTCATTTCGAACGCTGCGTAGCAGTGGAGAAATCTTTTCAAATTGATACGGGCTTCAATATGAAATCTGCACGCAAAATTATATTTTTTATTTGTGGTTCAATATTTTTACGCGGCGCGCTCTTTCGTTGTGACCGCGAAACTCTCGAAAATTGCGGCAGCCTTATCCAGCGTTTCCTCATATTCGCGCGCCGCATCGGAGGCATAGGTAATTCCCCCGCCGGCCTGAAAACTAATTTCGTCATCCTTGTGCGTGATGGTGCGGATGAGAATATTGCTATCCATGAAGCCGTCAAACCCAATCACGGCCAGCGCACCGCAATACGCACCGCGACGTATCGTTTCTATTTCTGTGATAATCTCCATCGCGCGAATTTTCGGTGCGCCCGTAATGGAGCCGCCCGGAAAACACGCCGCCAATAAATCAATCGGCGTTTGTCCGGCGGCCAGATCGCCTTCAATGGTTGAAACTAAATGATGCACACGCGCAAAGCTTTCCAGCGCGCAGAGCTTGCTCACCTCGACACTTTCGGGCGTGCAAACACGGCTGAGGTCATTACGCAGCAAATCCACAATCATAATATTCTCGGCGCGGTCTTTCTCGCTCCCCTCCAGCGCGGCAGCATTGGCGCGGTCCTGCGCCGCATCGTCACTGCGCACGGCGGTGCCTTTTATGGGCTGGGTCATTACATGGCCTGCGGCGTTGCAAGACACAAAACGCTCGGGGCTGGCGCTGGCCAGGTGCGTATCGCCCATATTCATATAGGCCGCAAAAGGCGCGGCATTCACGCGGCGCAAATGCAAATAATGCGCGAACGGGTCATGACCGGCGGGCGCATCGGCGGTAAAGCGCTGGGCGATATTGGCCTGAAAAATATCGCCTGCCGCGATGTAATCGCGCACCGTTTCAATGGCGGCTTCAAAATTTTCGCGTGTGAAATTACTATGCCATTCTAAATTTTGTGGCGTGTAATGATGGGCCGGCGCGGGGTGATTTTGCAGCTCATCATATTGCGCGCGGGCGGCCTCTTCAGTCTCCGCCCAACATAAAAACCAGCTCTGGCCGCGCTCATGATCAGTGGCGACAAATTTATTATACAGCCCCATTTTGATCGCGCCCTCATATTCCACCAGCCCGGCCAGACCGCCGCAAAACGGCACAGGGCAGGCGGGAGGTAGCGCGGCGCATTTATGATTTTGATAAAGCGCCTTTAACGCATCAAAATCCGCGCTCTCGAAAATTTCGGCGGGGTCATATAACGCATAAGAATAACGGCTTTGCGGGTGCGCGGCATCGGCACTATCCAGCAGCAGCGAATATGGCCGCTCTGCCACACGCGAAAAAGCCGCCAGCGCATCGCCCATAGTCCATTCAAAAACGTAGAATTTCATAAAAAAAACCTATACTGAAGGTGCGAAATTGCAATAAATCTTTTGATTTTTGGCAGAAAATGGTAGCTTTTGCGTATATTTCAGTTGACAAAGCGGCGTTATTTACGTAATTAAAATGCTGGATTTTAAGGAGAATATAAATGGTTGCCGAATTAAAAGAGAATAATGCTGAAACCTTCTTAGCTGGTGCAAAATCTGCGGAGATTATTGACTTGCCAAATAGTGCAGAGCCGCCACCATATATAGAGGCGCCGCTTGTGATTGCCGAGCCACCTCCTCATGCCAGATCACATTCAAGGCCTGTGATGGAATCAGACTTTGCCAATATTATGATGCCGCCACCATTTGCGAAAGCCGCCACCCCGCATCGTGTGCAAAGCGATATTGGCGATAATTTCATGAAAATGACGCAGCGCGTAACATCACGCCGTGCAAATCTTGAAACATCTTCAACGATTGCTTCGGGTATTCAAAACACGGATGTTCGTGATCGGGCAGATCATTTGCGGCAGATGTATGATGATCTAAGGGTGATGAAGAACAAGCGTGCTGCTCATAAAGGGCATCTGACACGTTTGACAAGAGGTGGAAGTTTTAACCTCGAAAACCGTATTGAGCATGCAAAGAAGCAAATCATGTCAGAATTCGGCGATGCGGTGCAAGGCTTGGAACATGCGCATGATGTGGCCAATCATAACGCTGCTGAAATGCGTAAGGGCAAATTCAAGCTCTCTTTTGAAAGCTTGAAAGCGGCGGCACGCAATGTTGTTGAACGTTTTTCAGAGACAGCGCAGGACCAAATTAAGGGTTTTGATAGTCCCGTTTCACGGCTGAAAGAGCATTTTACTAAAAACAGTGTTATTCGCGATCGTTACGAAACAGAAGTTTTGCGCTATGAGGCTTTGATAAATAATCAGGCTAAAAATATAGCGGGGCGCGAAGAAAGTGACCGCCTCGCAGCGATTGGATTGTCGAAGCGAAGCATTGAATTTTATCAGGGCCATATTGATGTTCTTGAACATAATATCAAGGTCGCAGAAACCAATGAGCTTAATCTTATGCGCACCGGCAAAGTCACAAGACAAGAATTGTTAGAACATGGCGATGCGTGGAACGAGGCGGCAAGAGCAAAATACTTGGCTGAGGAAGCGGGTGAAGTGCTGCGTGAAATTGCTGATATTGAGGCAGATAATATTGAAAGAGTTCCCGTTGGTCAGAGACTCCGCGGCCTTACAAGAGAAGCCGCTTAATCCCCTCCGTGGCCTCGGCCAGCCCGCATTTAATAATTTCCACATCTGCCGGAAAGGCATTTTGTAGGCGGCTCGGCAGGCGTGAATCCAGCATAACAAACGCACCCTTATCATCGGCGCGGCGTATCAGCCGTCCGTAAGCTTGCTTGAGTTTCATGCGCGCCAGCATTTCGTCATAGGCGCGGCTGCCGCCCAAAATACCGGCAAATCCCTCGCGCCGCGCTTTGTGCAAAATGGTCGGGCGCGGCCACGGCACGCGGTCAAAAACAATGAGCCGCAAACTCTCGCCGGGCACATCAACGCCATCACGAATAGCGTCCGTGCCGAGCAAACAGCTCCCCGGTTCGTCGCGGAAAATATCGACCAGTGTCCCTGCATCCATCTCGTCAACATGCTGCGCGTAGAGGGAAATTCCCGCCTCTTCCAACGGCACATTGATGTGGTTATAGGTCGCGCGCAGGCGGCTAATCGCGGTGAAAAGCCCCAGCGCGCCGCCGCCCGATGCCTCGAACAGGCTGCGGTAGGCGCCGGCAATTTGCGCCGCATCATCGCGGTTCACATCATTAATCACATAAATTTTTGTACGGTTCGCGTAATCAAACGGCGAGCTATAGCTTTCATGTTGCGGCTCCTTGGACAGATAGCGCGCACCGGTGAGCGCCATGGCGCTGGCCCAATTATCATCCTGATCTTTCAGCGTGGCCGAGGTAATCGCCATGCCATGCAGATGCGGGCGCATCGCGCTGCTGAATGGTTTCATCGGGTCAATAAAATGACGGTAATATCCCACATCAATCGCGCGTCCATCAATGCGGTCAATTTCGAACCAATCAACAAAGCGTTTTTCATCAGGCAAATGTTTTGTTGTCCCCGGCTTGATCGGGGACCTTTTGCCATGATGCTGGGGATCCCCGCTTTCGCGGGGAATACTGGGTGGGGAATTGTCCGGCGTCTCGCCGCGCTGCAACGACTCCAACATATCGCACCACGCGCCAATGCCCATGCGCCCGCGCTTATCCAGCGTCGCGGCCAGCGCGTCCATACGCCGCCTTGTATCGGCCTCTAAAAACCCGTCATCCTCGTTAAGCTTTTTCAAAAGCAAATCGCGCAAGCCTTCCATCGGCTTTTGAATACCCTTGAGCGCCTTATGAAGTTTTTTGGCCTTGGCCGGTAAATCTTCATGCAGCGGATGCGTGGGTGTTTCCAAGGAATACGGCCCATGCCGCCCATCGGCGCGGGCAAAAACTTGCGTGTAAACGGTGACCAGAAACTCCTCGCACGGGCCCATTGGTGCGCTGTCTTTCAAACGCTTGGCCCAACCTTCGGCGCTGAGACATGTGGCGGCGTGCAAAATGGCGTCCATAAATTCCTCGCCCTTGGCATCGCCCTCGACCAAATCTTCGAGCCGCCGTTTGAGCCCGCGCGCCCGCGCGGCGCTGCCCCGTGATGTGCGTCCGCCTTCTGCGCCCAAAATCCAGCGCCGTAAATCCCGCGTTTCGCGCCCCGAAAGATGCGCGGCAAAGGCGCTGTCTGCGGCGCTGAAAAGATGGTGCCCCTCATCGAAAATATAACGGCCCGGCATATCATCGCCCGGCCCCGACAGCGCCGCCCCAATCATGGTCAGCGCATGGTTGGAGACAACCAAACGCGCGCGCCGCGCTTTGCGGACAGAGCGCTCGACAAAACATTTATGATAGTGATCACAAGCGGAATAAATGCACTCGCCGCGCCGATCGGCCAGCCCTGTTGTGCGATGATAGCCCAGCAATCCGGCCAGCCAGCCCGGAAATTCCGCGCCCGATAAATCGCCGTCTTTGCTCGCCGCCGCCCACCGCGCCATGATACCCGCCGCAATCGCGTGGTCGGGGTGATGCGCCAGCGCCGCACCTGCCGCCGTTTCTTCCAAATTCAGCAAGCATAAATAATTCTCGCGGCCTTTGCGAATGGCAACAAACGCGTCTTTGACCACCGGATCGGGATAGAGCCGGTCAAGCTCGCTATCAATTTGGCGCTGCAAATTCTTGGTGAAAGTCGAGAGCCATACCGTGCCTTGATTTTTCTCCGCCCACACAGATGATGGCGCGAGATAGCCCAGCGTTTTACCCACGCCCGTTCCCGCCTCGGCCAAAATCACATGCGGCTGATCCAGCTCGTCTACGGGCGCGAACGCCTTGGCAATGGTGGCGGTGTAATCAACTTGCTGCTGCCGCGCCTCGGCCTTGCCATCGCCGCGCGCAAGCAGGGATTGCAGGCGTTCCTGCGCCTCGTCTGCACTGACGGCGTGATGATCGGCGGGCGGCTCGGGCGGCTCCTCGGCCCATTCGGGTAAGTGCTTCCAGATATTCAGCGCCGCGCGCGAATTGGCGGGCGGGGCGGCGGTGTCATATTCTTGCCCCAGTGCCGCATGGATAAACGGCGTCCAGCTCCAGCCTTTGCCCTGCAGCCCCATCACATCGGAAATGGCGCGCGCATCGGCTTTATCGCCCAGCTTATCGCTCTGCAAATCCTTGAGCAGCGCGCCCGCAATTTCGGCAATCGCCATTGGCGTGTCCTCGAAATCTTCCGGCGGGGGCAGACCCAGCGCGGTACAAATGCCGTGCGGCGTGGGCACGGTAAAGGTCGCGGGATGGGTAAACGCGAATAGCTCCAGCACGTCAAAGGCGTAAAATTCATCAAGCCCCAGCCGCGCCCGTGTGTAAGGCGCATGGCACACCATGACATGCTTTTTGTGAATCAGCAGCCGCGCCTGATCAAGGCTCATAACCTTGAGCTCGCCATCATTTGTCATGATGGACGCTTTGCCGCCGCCAACAAACAGAGCCGGAATATCAGGCAGGGAAATCTTCGCGGGCAGGGGGGCGTCTTCGGGAATCATACCGCTAGTTTAAAGCGATCTTGTGGTGGTGCAATAAGCTATAACGGCAATCCCGTTGTAAAACGGAACCATAGATTGTTATTTTGTTACAATGGTCCCCGACTTGCGTTGGGGCTGCGTTTATTTCTTTTTCCCGCTATCATCGCCGGGGGGCATGAAAACTTCGGGCGCATCGCCGGGCAAGCTTTCCACATAAAGCGATTGCGAGGGGAAGGCGAAGGAGCTTCCGGCTTTTTCCTCGACAATTTCTTTGATCGCAAAGGCGAATTTCTCTTTCGCCTCCAGCCACTCGCCCCATACGGTGGTTTTGGTAAAGCAATAAACCAGAAAATCAATCGAGGAGCTGTTAAAGCTATCCACCCGCACGAAAGTCGCAAGGCCGTCCTCTTTGGCGAAATCATCATTTTCCTGAATATACCCCATGATGCCATCGCGGATAATTTGCAATTGATCAACGCTGGTGCCATAGGTCACGCCGATTGCCCATTTAATGCGGCGATGCGACATGCGCGTGAAATTGGTAACGGCGACATCGGATAAATGCGCGTTGGGCACATGCACAGGCGCTTTGTCAAAGCGGCGCACTTTGGTAGAGCGAAAACCTATTTCCTCGACCGTGCCCTCAACCACGCCATCGACCAAAATCCATTCGCCCGGATGAAAGCGTTTTTCGGCAATAATCGTCAGCCCGCCAATCAGGTTCTTGAATAAATCTTGCGCGCCCAAGGCCACGGCCGCGCCGAATAGCCCCAGTCCGGCCAGCAGGGGGCCGACCTGAATGCCCCAAACCTCCAATATAACCGCGCCGCCCAAAAAGACGATAATTACCCGCAGCGCATTGAAAATCCATTGCACCATAGCGCGCGTTAGCAACCGCTCCAGCCGTTTCATTGAATGGCTAAGCGGCTCGGACGCGCGGTGGATTGCCCAGAAAATTGTAAAGGCGATGAGCGAGCGTTCGAATTTCAGGATAAATTCATCAACGCCCTCACTGAAATCAAGATATTGGGTGGCGAAGAATATCCCCAAAATAACCGGAATGAATTTAATCGGCGGGATAAGCGCATCGACAATTTTATCATCCATCGTGGTTTTTGATGTCGCCGCCCAGTCGCGTAATTTATACAGGATAAATTTGCTGAACACCCCGCGAATAACCAAAAAACCGACAAGGATCAGCATGGCAACTATGATGCTGCCGATATCCACGCCCATAAAGCCATGTGCCCAGACATACGTCACTTCGGTCCATATTTCTTCAAAATTCAAGCGTTCCATTTATTCCCCAAATATATTTTTCATGTATTTCCCGCGCAGACGGGGATCTTTTGCTTATATACAGGTTTCGCGCTTTCGCGGTAAAAGCAAATTCGTTAAATTACATTTGCAATATAAAGATGATGCGAAAGGATGCAAGCCTATGGATGCTCTGGATTTATTACAAACCCGCCGCAGCGCGATGGTCAAGACGGGTATGTTGCAAGAACCCGGGCCTGATGCGGCGCAGCTTGAGACAATTTTAACCGCCGCCACCCGCGTGCCCGATCACGGTAAAACCAACCCGTTTTACTTTCTTGTCTTTGAGGGCGATGCCCGCATACAAGCCGGGGAGATTTTTGCGAAATATTGCCCCCATGCCGATAACCCTGATGCGTGCGAGACCGAGCGCACATGTTTCCTGCGCGCGCCAATGGTGATTGGCGTTATTTACCGCGCCCGCATGGCGAAAAACCCGCTCTGGGAGCAAATGATGAGCGCCGGTGCGGCCTGCCAAAACCTGATATTGGCCGCCCATGCGCTGGGCTTTGGCGCGCAATGGCTCACCGAATGGGTGGCTTATGATGATAATGTGCGCCGCGAATTGGGGCTGGATGAGCGCGACACGGTGGCCGGATTTATTTATCTGGGCACACAGCCCGAAACGCAGGAAGATCGTGACCGCCCCGATTTATCACAGATCGTTAATCACTGGGCGCCTGATGCACCCCTTAAAAAAGGTGATCAATATGACCGTGAAAAATTTGGTTTTCCAAAACCGGGTTTTTCCTTGCCTCGTGATAAAAATTGAAGCATTTTCTAGGCTTTGATGAATGAAAAAGAGCTAGGGCGATGCAGGCGCAAAGAAACGGAAATACCGACACGAAAATCGAAGTCGTAAACGTGGCCACCAATCCGCAATTCATGGATCACGAGGCCGTGTATAAAATCACCGGCTCCACGCAGCATGGTGAAATTACCGCCTTTGCCGCCGTTCATAATACTGCGCTGGGGCCATCATTGGGCGGTATTCGTTACAAGCATTACGAGAGCGAAGACGAGGCGATTAGCGACGCGCTGCGCCTATCCGAGGCGATGACATGGAAGAATGCCGCGATTGGCCTGAATCATGGCGGCGGAAAAACAGCGATTATGGCGCCCGCCGCGTTGCCCAAACCCGATCACGATATATTGGCGGTCATTGCGGCCGGACTGAATTTGATTAACGCGCAAAAGCCGCTTTATTACGGCGCGCAGGACATGAATATCAACGAAGCCAATATCGACACTCTCGCACAGATGAGCCCCTTTATGCGCGGTAAGAGCAGCGATGACCCTAATATTGTCGGCGGCTCGCCGTCTCCGCTCACGGCGATGGCGGTTGTGGAATGTATCAAGGTGACCGCCGCGCACACGCTGGGTAAGGATGCGCTCGAGGGCGTCAAAATTTCGATGCAGGGGCTCGGCACAGTTGGCGGCGAAATGGCGCGCCTTTTATCCGGCGCGGGCGCGACGCTCATTGCCTGCGATACAAACCCTGATGCGTTTGATGAATTGCGCGCGCAGGGCGTTGCGCTGGAGCAGGTCGCCCTGGATGATATTTACGATGTG
>Ga0136600_1000565_pt1 | contig 19630 bp, 13 predicted proteins | sample AntRauMFilla2698_FD_104634 | JGI IMG/M metagenome (GOLD analysis project Ga0136600, IMG submission 104634) | Saline lake microbial communities from Rauer Islands, Antarctica - Metagenome Filla 2 #698 | ecosystem: Environmental > Aquatic > Non-marine Saline and Alkaline > Saline | place...
ATGGAAACATACTATGGGAAATGTCCAACCATACCCAATATTTTAAAATATCGATCATGGATAGGAAGCGATAGAGACGGCAATCCAAATGTAACTTCTTCTGTAACATGGCAGACAATTTTGGAGCAACGAAGGACCGTACTCACAAAATATATGGAAGACCTTAATCTTCTCCGTAGATATTTAAGTATATCCTATAAAGAAATTGATATTTCTGCAGAGCTCCGGTCATCTCTCAAAAAAGAAGAAACTGAAAATCCACTACCGGATAAATTTGAACGCCGTTACCAGAGAGAACCATATCGAAGAAAACTGACGCATATGATGCAGAAAGTTAAAATTCAGATAAATGCTCTGGAAAAAGAAAAACCTCAAATTTTAAAGATTTCGAAAGAGTATAGTTCGAAAGATTTTATGGATGACCTAAAGCTTATCAAAAGTAGCTTACTAGAGTTCAACCTAAAAGGACTTGCTGAACAGGGGAAGCTTCAAGATATGATAGACCGAGCATGTACATTCGGATTTCACTTAAATGCTTTAGACATTCGCCAGCATAGTAAATTGCATGAAGAAACAGTGGAAGAACTTTTTGCAAAGGCTGGAGTTCTAAAAAATTATTCCTCTCTGAATGAAGAAGAAAAGATTGAATTACTAATCGAGGAATTGAAAAATCCTCGTCCACTAAGCCCGAAGAAGAGTGTAAGATCAGAAGTATCAGAAAGAGTTCTAACTGTCTTTGAGGAGATCAAAGATATGCTGGAACTGGATCCAAGTTCATTCGGTAGCTATATCATAAGTATGACACACGGCGTTAGTGATATGCTTGAGGTGTTAATTATTGCTAAAGAAATCGGTTTATGGTCTTATATCGATGGGGAAGTAAATACTCAATTGGATGTAGTGCCATTGTTCGAGACTATAGAAGATTTAGAAGCAAGTAGCAGTTTGATGGCTCAAATGTTTGAGGATGAGCTCTTTGCCAAACAAATTGCAGCAAGAGATAACTTTCAGGAAATCATGCTTGGTTATTCAGACAGTAATAAAGATGGTGGTTACTGGATGGCCAATTGGGCATTGGATAAAGCTCAGTTTGATTTGGGAAGCGTTTGTAGAAAGTATGACATTAACTTTAGATTATTCCACGGTCGTGGTGGTACCATTGGACGTGGAGGAGGACAATCAAATAAAGCAATTGTAGCAATGCCAGCTGTTAGTAATAATGGAAGAATCCGTTTTACAGAACAAGGAGAGGTTCTTTCATTCAGGTATTCATTGTCGTCAATTGCACATCGACATTTAGAGCAGATTGTGAATGCGATGGTTCAGGTTACAATGGCTCAAAAAAATGAAGTTGGTTATTTAGACGGGAGCAAAGAGAAAGATCTCATGGAAAAACTTTCTGAGATTACAATGAAAAAATATCGTTCTCTAATAGATGATGAAGAATTTTGGGGTTGGTACTCTAAAATCACACCAATTGAACACATAGGAAAACTACCAATTGCATCAAGACCAGTTTCAAGAGGAGGCTCTGGAACAATGGCTTTTGATAATCTACGTGCGATTCCTTGGGGATTTGCGTGGACACAAGTTCGCTATAACACTCCGGGCTGGTTTGGTGTCGGTGAAGGTTTATCAGAGTTAATTGCTGAATCGGATGAGAACAAAGAAGTATTTAGAAAATGGTTTAAATCATGGATTTTCTTTAAAACGGTGCTAAATAACAGTCAGCGTGAACTAGCAAGAACACATTTAAAGACTGCCGGTATATACAATAAAGACAGTCATAAATTCCATTCAATACTTACATCAGAGTATAATAATGCAAAGTCCAGCATTGAGAGTATTGCTGATATCGAGAACTTTCTTGACCATAACCCTGTTATTCAAAGGTCGATTAAATTTAGGAATCCTTTCACATATCCATTAAACTATATTCAGGTCGAGCTAATGGAGAGATGGAAGAAAGCAGAGAGTGACGACGACAAGAACAGGCTAACAGAAATCCTGTTTTTAAATATCAATGGTATTGCATCTGCTATGCAAAGTACCGGATAAAGAAATATAAATTTACACTAATTCTACTTTACCTTAATAGGAAAGGTTTTATTTTGTTAGAACTATGAATGAACTAATGACATCTTCGAAAATACATATTCAACACAACGAGAACAGTAAAATCAATAAAATAGATTTTGATAATCTTGTTTTTGGTAGGGAGTTCTCTGACCACATGTTTGTGATGGAGTATGAAGCGGGTCATTGGCAAAAGCCTACTATTAAACCATATGGTCCTATTCAAATAAATCCAGCACTTAATTCATTGCATTACGGTCAGGCTATATTTGAAGGAATGAAAGCATTTTATGTAGATGAACATACGATCAATATATACAGACCAGATGTTCACTTCGAAAGGTTTAATAATTCAGCTAGAAGGATGAGTATCCCTGAAATCGATTATCAGACTTTTATTACGGCTCTCGAAGAATTGATTAAATTAGATCATAAGTTTGTACCTAAAAAGGAACAGACGGCATTGTACTTAAGACCTTTTATCTTTGCATCTGATGATCTACTAGCCGCTAAGTCATCAAATAAATTCAGCTTTTATATTATTATGTCACCAGTTGGTGCTTATTATGATGAAGGCTTTAATCCTGTTTCATTGACTACAACTCAGGATTATGTTAGAGCAGTTTTAGGAGGCACCGGAGAAGCCAAAACAGCCGGAAATTATGCCGCAAGTTTTCTCCCCGCAAGTGAAGCCAAAAAAGCTGGGTACACTCAAGTACTTTGGTTGGACGCAATAGAGCATAAATATATAGAAGAAGTGGGCACAATGAATATCCATTTTCTGATTGGTGATACATTAGTGACCCCCGAACTCACAGGGTCTATTTTACCGGGTGTTACCAGAAGGTCAGTTACTAAGTTAGCTGCTGAATGGGGCTACAAAGTTGAAGAACGAAAAATACCCATTGATGAAGTTTTTGAAGCTTCCCAAAAAGGTACTTTGAAAGAAGTTTTTGGCTCTGGAACTGCAGCTGTAATTTCTCCAGTTGGTCTAATCCACCATAAAGGTGACACCATCAAAATCGGTGATGGCAATATTGGTGCTTTCGCAAATCGCTTATATAATGAGATTACTGCTATCCAGTATGGTAAAATAGAAGATAAACATGGATGGATTCATTCCGTCAGTGTTTAAGTGCAGATAGATTTATTTAAAATATGTGCTGTTGGAGCTGGAGGCTTTCTTGGAGCTTCCTCCAGATATGCTTTATCTGCTTTTATGTACTCAAAGTTATCTCCAGTAAATTTTCCATATGCCACCTATGTAGTAAATGTTATAGGTTGCTTTCTTATCGGTTTTTTACTGGCTTTGTTTACTGTTAAAAACTGGGGCAATGAAGAACTGAGGCTCTTTCTGTTTGTTGGTGTTTTGGGAGGGTTTACAACTTTCTCTACCTTTGCGAACGACTCTTACTTGTTATTTAAAAGTGGAGAGCTGCTGCTTGGACTATTGAATACAGGTGGTCAGATTCTTGTAGGACTTTTATTCGTTTGGCTAGGCTATAGTCTGATAAAGATATTTTTCTAATATCCTTTTTCTCTTTTTACCGCATTAATAAGATCCATTCCAGAAAGAGAGCGTTTATAATTCTCTAAAATTTGCTGAGCCGCTTCGCGTGGGTCTGTGACAGCTGCAACATGAGGTGTAATCATGATTTTTGGACGGTTCCAAAATAAATGATTACTGGGTAGAGGTTCTTCTTCAAATACATCTAGCCAGGCACCATCTAAGACTCCTGTATCAATTCCATAAATCAAATCTTCTTCTACTAGATGTTGCCCACGCCCTACATTAATTAAATAGGAAGGAGTCTTAAGTTTTTTGAACAGATCTAGATTAAGTATCCCATCCGTTTTTTCTGTTAATGGAAGCAAACAAATGAGGATATTACTTTGAGCTAAGAAATCATCCAGTTCATTCTCACTAAATGAATCTATTCTAGCTACATCTTTTTTAGAACTTGACCAGGCGTTTACTTTATAACCATTTTCAATTAACAGCTCCGCTGTTGAAAGTCCCATTTCTCCCAATCCCATTATTCCAATTACAGCGTCTTCTTTTGGGATTATAGTGTGTTTATCCCAGTAGCCTTCTTTCTTTTGATCTGTATATCGGGTTGTATGATGTCTGTATGCAAGAATTGCCTGAAGAACATATTCTGCCATTTCGTTTTTAAGAGAAGGAGTAATAAGTCTGGCTAAGCTGATATCAGATGTTAAATCTTCATCATTTAAAAGGTGATTAACTCCTGCTCCTAAAGAAGAAACAGAGTTTAAATTTGAGTAATTACTAAAAATATTTTTGGGATGATTCCAAGCAACAGCAAAAGTAACTCGATTTTTATGTTCTACATTTGGCCATAGCTCAACATCGAGATTAGCATCAAGATTTAGAAGCTCTTCTCTAAGCTTAGTTAGATCTCTATTAGGGGCAATCAGTAGTAAAGACATGGATTAATTAATGATAATTTTGATTGAACAAACGTTCTACTTTAATTTTTTTAAACTGAAGACATCATCACGGGCATAGTGTCCCACTGGGTCGAAATCTAGCTTAGATTTGGTTATCAATTTCATATCTAACTCTGCAGTCAGAATACCTTCCTCACCAAATAAGGGGCCTGCAATTTCATTCCCAAAAGGATCTATAATCACACTACCGCCTTTGCTCATTATTTCATCCTGATCAGATAAATCTTCTCCAGGTAAATTTGGATAATCTCGTTTCTCAACATATTGATTACATCCAAAAACAAAACATCGACCTTCTAAAGCAATATGTTTTAAGGTGTGTTGCCAATTCGCTCGCTGATCAGCAGTAGGAGCAAGATAAAGCTCTATACCTTGTTGATATAAATAAGTTCTGGCTAAGGGCATATAATTTTCCCAACAGATTAAGCCACCTATTTTACCAATTGGACTTTCATAAACCTGAATATCGGATCCATCGCCTTCAGCCCAAATTACACGTTCAGCACCCGTTGGTTTCAGTTTTCTATGTTTACCAACAAGAGAGCCTTTATTATTGAAGTACAAAATGGTGCAGTACAAAGATCCTGAATTCCCACGTTCAACAACTCCAATTACCAGCCATACGTTGTTGGTAGCAGCGATTTTACCAAGTCTCTCAGTATGCATTCCCGGAACCGATACCGAGTTTTCCCAAAATTGAAGCCAGGTTTCTCTTCCTTGCTCACTTCGGTCCCCAACTTTAGTTCCAAAAGTAAGACCTCTTGGATAGCCTGGTAAAAATGCTTCCGGAAAGAGAATAAGATCAGGATTTTCCTTCGAAGCTTTTTTTACCCACTCTTCAACTTTATCTAATGATTTATTTAGATCAAAAAGAGCTGGGGTTGCTTGAATTAATGAAATTCTAGGATTCTTCATCGTAAAATGTATGAAAATAAGACCAGTATTAAATCAGGCCTATAAATTATTTAAAACCCAAGACTTGAATGTATTTTGAAAATATTCAGAGTAAGCAGCTGCATCCACCTCTGCTTGGGAAGAACACATTCCTGCATCTTTAAGATCATGATTAGCGCCTGGAATTACAGATAGAGTAAAATTATCCGGTACACCATCCACAAATGTTTCATTTAAGCTTGTTAATGCCCAGCCTGGGTAAACCATTCTGTCGTTAGAACCGAAAACGAAGAGGGCTGGGTCAGTAATTCTTTTTAGATCACTAGAGGGATCAAATTCAGCAATTTCTTTTAAATGCCGCCATGCTTTTTTTAATGGAAATACGGAAACCCAGTTAATATCAGATTTTGCTTTTTTTGAAGCTTGCTCAAAAGCCATTTCTTCAATTTCACCTTCACAGAGGTAGTCACTGTTATAAATATTGGTTAAATGAAGTTCAGTGTTACTAACAGGTCCAGCTATGGAAGCAATTACTTTTACATCGTTTCGGTATAAGGAGCCTACAACTTGTGCAACCCAACCACCCTGACTATGCCCGAAAACACCAATTCTTTCAGGATCTACACTGTTCAATGTCTTTAGATAATCAATAGCAGCTTTAGTGTCGTCGGCTCTACCGTAAATATTGGACCGCTGCCATCGTCCTTCAGAATCACCAATGCCTCGTTTATCAAAATAAAGAATTCCGTAGCCTTCGCTTATAAAAAGCGCTTCCAAATTTTGCTCAACAAAACTCTTATAAAGTGTTCGATGAGATGAGTTCTCGCCGGCACCCACAAGAAAGATTATCATAGGTACACTATCTGCCTTTTGAGGTAATAGTAGTTCTCCATGCAGAGTATATCTGCCGCTTTCAAAAGTTATGTTTGTTCGAAGGAGATCCTGTGAAAATAAATGTACTGGAAGAAGGACAAGTAGTGCTAAAAGAACCGAAAAAATTTTCATTAGTTATATAAATATCTGCATCGTATTAACTAAGGATAAAGGTTTAATAGGACATAAAAAATTTGGATAATTATATTTTACTTGTTTTACTAAACAGTTAAAGCATACCGTGTGATTGCTATGAGCAATAGCGATTTAAGGATGGATTTAGCCAGTTTTAAATCAGCCTAGCGGAGTAAATGCCTGAATTCCGGTAATTTCTCTTCCTAAAATTAATCCGTGGATATCATAAGTTCCTTCATAGGTATTAACTGATTCCAAGTTCATAACATGATGGATGACTCTGTAATCTCCTGCAATTCCATTTCCACCGTGCATATCGCGAGATATTCGAGCGATGTCTAATGCTCTACCACAGTTATTACGTTTTGCGAGGGAAGTCATCGAAGGATGATCTCTGCCTTCATCTTTAAGTTTCCCCAAACGGAAAGCCAGCATTTGCATAGATGTAATATCAGTAAGCATATTGGCAAGCTTAGTTTGAATGAGTTGATTGGCAGCCAGAGGTTTTCCAAATTGTTTTCGATCAAGGGTGTATTGTCGGGCTTGTTGGTAACAAAATTCTGCAGCGCCAACTGTTCCCCATGCAATACCGTACCGGGCTGAGTTCAGGCACATGAACGGACCTTTCAATCCTTTAATATCTGGAAACACATTTTCTTCAGGAATAAATACATCATCAAAAACTAATTCACCAGTTTCAGATGCACGCAAGGACATTTTAAACTTCGTATGTGGTGCTGTGAATCCTTTCATTCCTTTTTCAACTAGAAAACCACGAATAACGCCCTCATCACCTTTATTCTCTTTTGCTTTAGCCCAAACAACAGCTAAATCAGCAATAGGGGAGTTAGTAATCCACATTTTAGCACCGTTCAGTGTCCAGCCACCATCAACTTTTACAGCAGTAGTGACCATACTACCTGGATCCGAACCATGATCAGGCTCTGTTAAACCAAAGCAGCCAATCATTTCACCAGTTGCTAGTTTAGGCAGGAATTTTTGCTTTTGAGCTTCAGTACCGAATTCAGAAATCGGGTACATAACCAAAGAAGATTGTACACTCATGAATGAGCGATATCCTGAATCTACCCGCTCAACTTCGCGGGCAATTAAGCCATAGGCTGTATAGCTTGCATCTGATCCACCATATACTTCAGGAGTGGTTACTCCAAGCAGTCCCATTTCACCCATTTCAGCAGCTATATCTCTGTCAAAAAACTCATCCGTATTTCCCTTAAGAGCACGGGGTTCGAGCTTACTTTGGGCATAGTCTCGTGCCGTTTCCATGATTAAACGATCTTCTTCGTTTAATTCAGATTCAAAGAGAAGTGCGTCGTCAATATTGAATAAGTTCTTTGCCATGATGGATAAATGCTGTCTTTTAAATTATGACTTAATCAGGCGTAATTTAAAAGACTTACTTAACATTTATAATTAATTCTTTAAGAAAGTGTCTTTTTTAATTCACGTGCTATGATCAATCTTTGAACTTCAGAAGTACCTTCACCAATTGTCATAAGTTTAGCGTCACGCAAGAAACGTTCAACATGATATTCTTTGGTATATCCGTAACCACCATGTATTTGTATAGCTTCTAACGAAGCTCTTACAGAAAGTTCAGATGCGAATAGTTTAGCCATAGATGCTTCCGTAGTAAATGGTCTTCCAGAATCTTTTAACCACGCTGCACGAAGAACTAGTAGTCTTGCAGCTTCGATTTCAGTAGCCATGTCAACAATTTTACCTTCCAGATATTGGAAATTTCCAATCTCTGTTCCGAATTGTTTTCTTTCCATTGAATACTTGAGAGCTTCTTCATAAGCACCTCTTGCAATACCAACAGATAGTGAAGCAATTCCAACACGCCCGCCATCCAATACTTTCATTGTATCAACAAAACCACGTCCTTCTTCTCCAAGAAGATTTTCAGCTGGCACTTTCACATTTTCAAAAACAACTTCTGTGGTATCAGAAGAATTCATTCCCAATTTATGCATTCCCGGGCCAGGTTTAACACCATCCCATTTACCTTCTACTATGAATGCACTTATACCTTTAGTTCCTTTTGTTGTATCAGTTTTGGCAAGTACAACATATACGTCTCCAACAGAACCCTGAGTAATAAAAATCTTAGAACCATTGATAATATAATGATCGCCTTTTTTGACTGCTGTTGTCTTCATACCTGAAGCATCAGAACCTGATCCTGGCTCAGTTAAACACCAAGCTGCCAGTTGTTCTCCTGAAGTAAGAGCAGGCATATATTGCATTTTCTGCTCATGAGTACCTGCAATAGCGATATGGCCTGTTCCCAGTGAAGAATGAGATGCAACAGTAAGAGCTAAAGAAGCATCCCAACGTGCGATTTCTTCAAGTACCAGGCAGAAACTCACTACATCAAAACCACCACCACCATATTGTTCTTCGTGGTAGATACCCAGCATACCTAATTCACCTAATTGCTTTACAAGATCATGTGGGAACTCTTTGCTATTGTCCCTCTCCATAACTGTGTTTGCAACATTGCGTTCTACGAATTCTTTAACGCTGTCGCGAATCATTTTTTGGTCTTCACTCAGGTCAAATGAAAGTTCTCTTTCTAGTACTGTATCCATCTTTTTTAAAAGTCTTTAGTTATTGAAATATCTTATTGGAATCGCTTCCACAAAATAACAGTTTTAGTTGTCAATTTCGTTTACGGATGTGTAAAATTTTCCTAATGGTGCGATATTACAGAAGGGGTGAAGGGTGGGCGAAAATGGTAAATCATAACGCCCAGATGAACTTATGCGATTTATAAGTTATCCAAAGTTCCAGGTAACGCCACGTCCAATTTCAGGATCGGGATAGTTCCAGTCAACGGCTCCCTGGTCGCAAGCGTACATACATGTTCCGCATTCAATACAATCCTCAACTTGAAAATGTACTTTACCAGCTTCGTCCATGGTGTAGCAGTTTGCAGGACAAACCCATGTTGTGCATTTATGAGGACATCCTGAATTACAAATATCAGTATCAACAATGATATGTGGTTTGATCTCAGATTTAGCTTGGTTTCTGTAGCTGACTAATCCGAGTTGTTCTGGAAGGCTTAGTAATTTCATAGTTTTAATTTAAAAAGGTGAACAGTAAAAAGGTAAAAAGTGAAACGTTGAAACGTAAAAAGTGTAAGGGTAAAAGGGTAAAGTGAAATTTCATTACAAATCTATTTTATCATTTTAGAAAGCATGGAAAAAACTACCTGTTTCGTCAACTCGCGGCGAATGCCCGAGATCTAGATAGTTTTAAAGTTTAATAACTTGATAAAAATCTAGATTCCTGTTTTCACAGGAATGACTTAAAACGGATATTCCACTTACAGCGCTTTCCTTGCTTTAAATCCTAATTTTGCTAATTCCCATAAGGATGAATGTCTTTTAATGGCACCAAGTAACATCTTTTCAGATTTTGGTGTTGGTTCATTTTTGATGCTAAAAAACTGTCGTCCAAAGTCACATACAAGATTCGGAACTTTATTCTGCATCACATCAGTATGAAGTAAATGAACAGCATCCTGAAATCCTTTGATATCTTTCATTATATAACTGTCGTCCATTTTCTTACGGTATTCCTTAAGCGTGGATGATGTGTAATCATTCTTAGCTTTTGCCTCAACTATTGTTTCAGCCGCTAAAATACCCGAACGCATAGCATAATCCATTCCCTGAATTGCTTTCCCTGCATTCATTAGTAAGTTCGCAGCTTCCCCAACCAGTAGAATGCCATCTTTGTATAATTCTTTCGGCATCACTCTGGAATCACCAGATGAAACAACATGAGCTGAATACTCTACCACTTCACCACCTCTGATAGCGTCTGCAATAGTCGGATGTTTTTTGAAATGATTCAGAACATCGTAAGGTTTTTGTTTCTTTTCCCTGAGGTCTTTCAGTCCTAATACCAATCCAAGAGAAATCGTATCCCTATTGGTATATAAAAATCCACCACCTTCAATTCCATTCGTTGCCCAGCCTACAAATTCGTTACTCATCCCACTCAAACCATTCAACTGAAAACGGTCTTCCAATACTTTTTGGTCGAAACGGATAATTTCTTTGATACCGGTGAGCATGTGATCAGCAGGAACATACTTGTCTTGCAAACCAACCTGACGTGTAAGCAGGTTATTTACACCTTCCGCAATAATCACAGAATCAGCGAAGAACTCATCTTCTCCGGTCTTGATACCGACAGCTTTATCATTATCCATGATCACTTCATCCACTTTTATATCAGTAGCTATGAAAGAATCCATGGCGAAGTCACTGGCATCTATAGCTTCCTGAACTTTACCAGCCAGCCAGTTATCAAATTTAGCACGAAGAACCACCACGCCATTATAAGGCTGCTCGTTGAAATGTGATGACTTGAAATCCAGCGAAAACGTTGACTGCTCATCCATGAAAGTAAGTCGGCGGTGATTGATAAAACGCTCCCAGCCACCATCTTCTTCTTCCCAGTAATTAGGAACGAGTTTATTCAGGTCACTGCCCCAGAGTACACCTCCGGAAACATTCTTGGAACCAGCAAATTCACCTCGTTCAATGAGCAAGAATTTCATGTTATTCCGGGCGAGTGTCATTGCTGCTGCAAGTCCTGCAACACCACCTCCGATTACGATACAGTCAAATTTATCTTCCATTACTTGATAGCTTTGAGTGATGAGCTCTGAGGATTGAGTAGAGTGAATAACTCTTAGCTCATACCTCAATACTCAATACTAATTAACTTTTAATTTTCTTTATTTCTTCGATGAATGGCGGAAGTATCTTATAAAGATCACCAACGATTCCGTAGTCAGCCACTTCAAAAATAGGAGCATCCGGGTCCTTATTAATGGCAACGATTACTTTACTATTCGACATCCCGGCAACATGCTGTATTGCTCCTGATATACCCACAGCAATATATAATTGAGGAGAAACCACTTTCCCAGTTTGGCCAATTTGCAAACTTGGATCATACACTCCTGATTCCGTCAATGCTCTGGAAGCACCAATCCCTGCATTCAACAAAGAAGCTAATTCAGCAATCAATGCTTTTCCTTCTTCATCTTTAACACCACGACCTGCAGATACAATTGCTTCAGCTTCATTCAAGTCAATAGTATCTCCTGATGCTGATATAATTTCACGAAGTGTGGCTTTAAGCTCAGAATCATCCATGCTGAAATCAACATTCACGACTTCTGCCGTTGTTGGAGATTCATTTAAGTCATAAGAACCCGAACGAACCGAAACTAAGACCTTATCTGATTTTGCAACAGTAGTATTCATAATTTTAGCTGCCATTACTGGACGTTTAGCTGTTACGCCACCATCCGATAATTCAAAAGAAGAAACATCGGCAATCACAGCTGCATCTTGATTTGCGGCAAGTGCCCCAAGCACATCTTTTGTTCCTTCCGTAGACGCAAAAGCAAATACAGATGGATGTACATCACTCATTACTTTTGATAATGCCTTAAGCAATGGCGCATTCATATGATTTTTAAAGATAGGATCTTCAACAACATGAACTTTAGCAGCTCCATATTTTTGAATTCCCTCAACAAAAGAAGATGCTTTTGCATCAACAACAACAGCCTCTACTGAAGCCCCTGATGCATCGCCAATAGTTTTGCAATGAGATAGTACTTCTAATGAAGAACGTTTGATCTTTCCGTCCGTAATTGCAATGTGAGTTAATATCGTGCTCATTTAATTTCCTTTCTGTCAAATTATGAGTTATGAATTTTCTAATTCAAAAATCATAGTCAATCATTAATAATTTATTTAAAGTACGTTAGCTTCAGTGTCTAAAAACTGCGCTACCTGGCGAGCTATTTCTTCTGCTTCGCCCTCATACTTTTTTCCAGCTTGTCTTGCTGGCTTTTCTTCATAAGAAGTAACAGTTGTATCCGCTTTCAAAGAACCTTCATCTATTCCCAAAGAAGAAATTTCAACCTGGTCGATAGGCTTTCTCTTTGAAGCCATGATTCCCTTTAAGTTAGGAATACGCGGATCGTTCATGTCATTAGAACAAGTAACCGCACAAGGCGTTGGAAGTTCGATCATTTCCTGACCGGTATCACCCTGTCTTTTAACGATCAATTTATCGCCTTCAAATTCAAGTCCAACAGCATTTGTTGTATAAGGAAGGTTAAGATGTTCTGCCACCATACTTCCCGCTAAACCTGAATCCGTATCCTGTGATTGTTTCCCTAAACCAATCACATCATATTCTTTGTCTTTAAAGAATGCCGATAAGATTTTAGCATAGCTAGCAGAATCAAATTCTTCCTCGCCTGTTGCGAGAATATGAGTAGCTCTATCGGCACCCATTGCCAGTGCTTTTCTGATGGTTTCAGAGGCTTTAGCTGGACCGATACAAACAACTTCAACTTCGCCGCCATGTTTCTCAGAAAGCACTAAGGCTTCTTCAACAGCTGATGCATCGTACGCATTTAGGACCATACGATCGCCATCCATAATTAATTCGCCATCTTTAATTTGAATTGGTGCATACACATCCGGCACCATTTTGATACATATATAAAATTTCATTCTAGTATTTTTGCAATTCGTAGTTTCTTATGTAACCGCTTTTCCAGCTCTTCAATATACGAAACCAAAATAAAAGTATTTTAATTCTGTAGGTTTGTATACTCTGTTAAATGACCTTGATCAGTTTCCAGAAGAATGTTATATGCCTGACGCTTAATGGCAGACTCACCTTCATTAAAAGCACCAGAAATTTCTCTCGCTTTCGTATTAAAAAACACATCAAAAAGATAATTACTGGTGGCTCTGCGTTTAGTATCACGAATCAATGTGAGCGCCTCTATGATTTCCAGTCTGGACTCTTTTGCATTAACTGAAAAATTATCTAGGCCTAACCGGTGATACGAATAGTAAGCCATTCTGAGAGGTTCATACGTTGTATTCAATAAATCAGCTACCAGATTATATCTGTTTCTTCTGTTATTGCCAGCACGGGTCCAGCCAATAGCAGAAGTTGTTTGAGCCAGATCAACAACATCCTGCGCAGTTCGGAAATAAGGTGTTCCACCCAATGGTGAAAAACTATCAAAATCATAGCCAAGTATGATATTCATATAAAAATCGAGGGTACCGGTCAGGTTATCAAATTGAAGTTCATCATGGATAAAAGCCCTGCCAGCAGGATAATTAAATTGCCAGTTTTCATCCGACAATATAATTGAGTTAGTACTTGTGGAAGTGTCATAAATCGGGCGACGTGCAGTAAAGATCACGCGGGTACCAAAATCAAAATTGGGAGAACCTGATTCTACAATTATTTGAATCTGACAGTTTATGCGCTCTCTTTCTTCAAACTGATATTCCGTCCACTGAAAATCATTCACATATTCTTCAATACGGTTCTCAAGCTCTGTTAAATAATTAAATGAATTCCCTTCAAGCTGTTCGTAATTCAAAGTAACCGAGCAGTCAAATTCCTGTGCAACGCTTACGCTTGTCAGCAAACTGAGTGTTATTAGTAAGTAAAATCTTGGATTTAGCACTTATTCTTTGGTTTGATATCGCCTTATAACAGTAGTTGTCCAATTATACGAATACGAACATATCTATATAAAATTACTTTTGTTTTAATTTTTACGAAAATCAAAAGTGGTTTCACAGAATTTTGGAATATAACTCACCTCTGATGTGGAAATTTTACCTACTAAAAGTCATCTGAAATACTTGCGCATTTAGTTAAACCTAGTGTAATTAGTAGTTAACAACTTTGAAGATGTACTTACTTGATTCCCTCAGATAAAGAAGTACGGCATATAACCAGGTAGTTATGCAAATTCGTATATGTATATACAGACTTACTTTTGTTTTGATTTTTGTTACCGTGCCTCAGTTAAGTTATGGGCAATTAACAATGGGAGCGGATGGATTAGCACTGGGTCAGGCAACTACAGCACTTCAGGATAATAACTGGGCCATATTCTCAAATCCTGCTACAATTAATGAACGGGATATCTCATTAAATTTTTTCAGTTTGCGGAATTATGGATTCCAGGAACTTACAGATATAGCAGCTGCAGGATCTATTCCAACTCCATTCGGAATCGCCGCTTTTGGATTTCATAGATATGGTGGCGATCTATTCAACGAAAGCAGAGTTCGCCTTGGATATGCAAATTCATGGGAAGAGTTAAAATTTGGCGCTGTTCTCAACTACAATCATATTTCACAGGCATCACCTTACGGCTCGGGTGGAACGCTTGGTATCGATATCGGAATTTCCGCAAAATTTACAGAAGGACTTTGGCTGGGAGCAAGAACTTCGAATATAAACCAGCCCAGTTATCAATTTGAAGCAGATGAGGAATCGCTTGCCCGGGAACTTGCCATAGGATTGAGTTATGATCTGGATAAAAATGCGCTGTTCTTATTTGATGTGGTAAAAGATGTACGCTTTCCTGTTTCTTACCGAGGGGGAATCGAAGTAAAAGTAATTGAGAACTTAAAAGGCAGAGTGGGAGTGAGTACGGAACCCAATACCTATTCCTTTGGGATTGGTTATGGATCAGAACTCTGGCAGGCAAATATAGCCTTTCAACGGCATGAAACGCTTGGCTTTAGTCCCGGAGTAGATTTGAATTTCTATTTCTAGATGGACATCATTAAAAAAATAGTGCTGTTGTTTGTATTCAGTTTTATCTGCGGATCAACTGCCGCTCAGGTTAGAGATTCATCAAAAATTCAAATCGAAAAGCAATTAGAAGAAGCACTTGAAGAGCAAGATACAGAAGCAGGAGCATTAGCAGGAGAACAACTGGCGCAATTTCTGGAAGACCTTGCAGCCAATCCCATCAACATCAATTCAGCATCTATTGATGACTTGCTTCAGGTGCCGGGTTTTAATTTAAAACTAGGCAGAGCATTAATTGATTACAGGAAGAGAAGTCCCTTTGAGACAAAAGAAGATATTTTAGAAGTCTCGGGTATTGGGAGAGTAACCTATTCCAGAATGAGTCCTTATATAACAGTAGGAGGGTCAGCTTCGAAGTTTAGAGATCTATACACCAACTCTGCCTATTGGCTGACTGGTAATTCATTCGAATACATAACGAGATATCAGCAGGAATTAGACGATCAGCGGGGATATGAAATTCCAGATTCTTCAGGCGGGTACCTGGGAAGTCAGGGCAAATACTACCAACGATTCAGGATGTCGAGTCGGCACCTTTCCATAAATATTACGCAGGAAAAAGATGCAGGAGAAACATTAAACGGTCCAGCTGGGTTCGACTATAATTCCGGATATATAGCACTTTCTGAAAACGGGAAATTAAAAGATCTGGTGATTGGAGACTTCGGGTTAAATGTCGGTCAGGGTTTAGTGCTCTGGACAGGAGCTGCATTTGGAAAAGGAAGGGAAGTAGTGGGGACAGCAGGTAGAAATGAACGCGGACTAAGAGCGTATGGCTCGGCGCAGGAAACCGATTTCTTCAGAGGAATAGCCGCTACCTATGGAGAAACTATTGAGACAACGGTCTTTTATTCGAACCGCCCAAGAACGGCATCCGTAATAAATGGTGATACGACCAGATTTCCGTCATCCACAGGATTTCATCGCACCGAAAATGAAGTTTCCCGCAAGAATAACATTGACCAAAAAGCTTTTGGAGGGAGAATGAGATTGGATACACCCATTGGTTTATTAGGAGCAACAGGATATTACACGGAATTCAGTAGTTACATAGAACAAGGAAGTGGACTATCGAATATGTATGACTTCGAAGGAAGAAGTAACTCCGTATTCGGGGTTGACTACCGGGGATTAATCGGGAATGTACTTGCCTTCGGAGAATTAGCCCGAAGTGAAAACGGTGGTCTGGGAGGGATTTCCGGAATTGAAAGTCCCATTGGCAGTTCTACAGATATAACCATGGCGTATCGAAATTATGCGCGCGATTTCCAGTCGTTTTTGGGCACAGGCTTTGGAGAAAGCTCCGCTGATCCCCAGAACGAAGAAGGATTCTATATTGGAATCAGGCATGGGTTAAATGACAACATTTCAATCTCTGCCTATGTAGATCAGTACAGGTTCGATGCACCCAAAACGGGAATCGATCAGGCAAGTCAGGGTTTTGATGTTCTGGGATTATTGGAAATAGATTTCAATTCAAGATTAAGTGCCTATGTATTGATAAGATCAGAAACAAAAGATGATACATTTTCGGAAATTAACGGTCGCGGAGTTGAAGAAGAGTTTATAGGAGAACAGCAACGATCCAGCATTAGAACGCAGGCAGATTATCAGCTGAGTAGAAATATAAGACTAAGATCCAGAATAGAACTGGTTCGAAGCCAAGGTGCAAATGAAGATGCAGAATACGGGATGTTGATCTATCAGGATATTAGACTAAAAACCACGAGTAAACTACAGATTGACGCCAGAGTCACCATTTTTGATACAGAAAGTTTCGACTCAAGGGTATATCAATTCGAGAATGATTTGTTGTATGTGTTATCAAACAGAGTACTTTCCGGGCAAGGACAAAGAAGTTATTTTGTGCTGAAATATGAACCTACATATTTTCTGGATATCTGGTTCAAATACTCGATTTCAGTATTCGAAAACGAAAACTTCATCAGCAGTGGACTCAATGAAATTGAAGGAAATCGAAACAGCGACTTCGGCATCCAAGCAAGAGTAAAGTTTTGATTTTTTAACTAATCAGCCACAAACTCAGGAAAAGACCTCCCCGGTTTCGAATCATATTCTACTACCGATACAGTTCACCCCTCCTTTTACAAAGAGGGGACCCAGATGTAGATTTAACTATCTATCCATTTCTTCTATAAACCCCGACGTCATCCTGAGGATACTTCCGAAGGATCTACAATGCTATATATTTGTTCTTCATGAACTAAAAACTAAAAACTAAGCACTCATCACTCAAAACTGCCCCGTCATCCTGAGCGGTCCAAATTAAACTACAAGTAAAAGAGTGAAGTACACGAACCTGCCTGCCGGTAGGCAGGGGATCTCAAATAATCGGACTACTCAATACTGTTATTCTAACGATATCCAAACTCAGTAAAAGACCTCCCCAATTCCGAATCATATTCTACCATCGATACAGCTCACCCCTCTTACATTAGGAGGGGAACTTCTAAGCCTATTCAAATTTGTAACAACGAGCCCTCCTCCTGATGCAGGAGGAGACAGTGGAGGTCCAGAAAAGGAATAGTGGTAGTTAATTAAATCTAGATCTCGGGCATACGCAGCGAGATGACTTTTTAGGTTAGTTTTTAAATTTGAGCAACGTTGCAATCCCCGACGTCATCCTGAGTGGAAAGTCTATGAAAGGTTCATTAATAGTATCATGAACCTGCTTGCCGGTAGGCAAGGGATCTGCAAAGCTATATATTTGCTCCTCACTCACTCAACACTAAAAACTAAGCACTCAAAACTGCCCCGTCATCCTAAGCGGCCCAAATTATCTTACTGGTATTACGCTCATTTTTATTGCAAAAATATAACTGAAGAACTTATTTTAATTTCTTATTTTACTAGCTTATCAATCACGATATTAAAAAGTTAGAATGAAGTTTAGAAAAAATTTAGCCTTTGTACTCGGCACATTATTGTTTGTCTTTTTTATAAGTACTAATTCAACAATGGTAAATGCCCAAAGCTCAGTACAGGAAGAGCTTTCAAAAAGAAACCTAACCTTGACACAGGCAAGACAATTAGCCAGTCAGGCAGGTGTAAATCCTAATAATCCAGCTGAATTGAGCAGATTTGCAAAAGCAAATGGAGTGTCTCAGGCTCAAATTGATATTTGGTTGAAGGAAATGAATATGGAAGGAAGTTCAAACACACCTTCTGGTGAAGTTCAGGATATAAGAGACACCAGTGTTACTTCTGATGATATAATTGAGACCGATAATACATCACTCATTCAGGATGTTCCAGAAACTACTGCGCCTCCGGTTAGAGATGGACTTCCTTATTTCGGATACAATATTTTCCAGAATGTACCCGATGCATTTCGACCTTCTTCCGTAGGTGCTGTTGATGATGGGTATATAGTAGGACCCGAAGATGAGATGAGATTGGTAATGTGGGGAGCTACTGAGTTACAATATGAAATAGCAGTCGATAACCAAGGAAGAATTTTTATACCTAGTATTGGTCAATTTACAGTTGCTGGACAAACAATAAAAGAACTTAGAGAGTACTTAAAGTTAAGACTTTCAAAAAGCTATTCGGGATTGACTAAAGATCCAGCTACCATCTTCATGGACGTAACTCTCACTAGAGTAAGGCCAATTAGAGTTTTTGTTATAGGGGAGTTAGAAAACCCAGGAGGGTATACGTTTAGTAGCTACTCCTCTCTTTTTAATGTTCTGTATGGGGTGGGCGGACCTACAGTTAATGGATCGCTTAGAGATATCAGATTGATAAGAGAAGGTAAAGTAGTCACTAGTTTTGATTTGTATGAATTCCTGCTGAAAGGCATTGATAGTGGAACGTTAAGACTTCAAAATAATGATCGGATATTTATTCCAAGACGAAAAAATTCTATCTCAATTGATGGTCCTATTTCCAGACCGGGAATTTACGAGCTTAAAGAGGGAGAGGGGTTTTCGGATATTATTACCTATGCAGGAGATTTAAAACCTCAGGCCTATGGAAAGCGATTTAGTGTTCAACGAATTGTTCCCATTGATCAACGTAAAGACCCAAGCATTGGTAGAGTTGTATTGGATTTTAGCTTAGAAAATAATCTATTTTTAAAAGGTAATTATACACCTACTGATGGGGATGAGATCACTATCTTTGATATATCTAATAGGCTTGAAAATGTAGCTTATATTAAAGGTGCAGTTTATCAACCAGGGACGTATGAATTATCTAAAGATCTAGTAACAGTAAGAGACCTCATAATTGCTGCGGATAGTTTGCTTGGAGACACATATTTCGATAAAGCGGAGTTGGTTAGAACAAATGAAGATCTAACTACAACATTTATATCTTTAGATCTTAAAGAGATTTTAAATGATGTACCGCAAAGCAATATTGTACTTCAAAGATTGGATGAAGTACGGATTGTTTCTAGGACAGAAATAGAAGATGAATATACGGTAAGTATTGGAGGGGCGATTCA
>Ga0136600_1000568_pt1 | contig 19575 bp, 17 predicted proteins | sample AntRauMFilla2698_FD_104634 | JGI IMG/M metagenome (GOLD analysis project Ga0136600, IMG submission 104634) | Saline lake microbial communities from Rauer Islands, Antarctica - Metagenome Filla 2 #698 | ecosystem: Environmental > Aquatic > Non-marine Saline and Alkaline > Saline | place...
CGGGCGATGTCACGCGCGAGGAAGTTCAAACATTGGCGCAGCAAACTTACGGTCAGGTTGCGCCGCGATATGTGCCCGATCGCACGCGCACATCAATGCCGCCCCTTGATGGCCGCGCCGTTATCACCCATGAAAGCGAGCGCGTGCGTCAGGCCCAATGGCAACGTATATATGCCGCACCATCGATGCGCACCGATAAGAAATCCGCGTTGGCGCTAGAGGTTCTGCAAGATATTATGGGCGGCGGTGCAACATCGCGCCTTTATAAATCACTAGTTATCGAACAAAAAATCGCCAGCGCCGCCAGCGTTTATTACCGCAGCAACGGATGGGACGGCTCCAGTATATATATATCCGTTACGCCCTTGGCCGGCATTTCGATGGAGGCAATCACAACAGCGATCGATGCGGAGATTTTGAAACTTGCCCGTGACGGTGTAAGCGCGCAAGAACGCGAAGACGCCGTTACCCATTTGCAAGATAGCGCTATTTACGCGCGCGACTCACTGCGCGGCCCCGCCCAAATTATCGGTGCAGCCCTCAGCACAGGCGCCGAATTGGATGAAATTGAATCCTGGCCTTTGCTTATTGGCGCGGTAACGGCCACAGATATCCAAAATGCCGCCGCGAAATATCTACAAACAGATGCGGATACGGCGCGCTATGTCACTGGACATTTACTCCCGAAAGAGCAGGAGAGCGCCCTATGATCCGTTTTTTCACCCTCGCAATTTTGGTTGTTTTTACTGCTCTGCCTGCCCGCGCGCAGATACTGGACATTCAAGAAGTACGCAGCGATTCCGGCATAACCGCATGGTTGGCCGAAGATCACAGCGTTCCCGTTATTGCGCTGCAATTTGCTTTTAAGGGTGCAGGCGCGCGCGGTGATGGAAAAGATAAACAAGGGCTTTCGCGTCTGGCTAGCAACACTATGGATGAGGGCGCGGGCGAGATGGATTCGCAAAAGTTTCAAAAAGCCCTGCGTGATGATTCCATTACGCTTTTCTTTAATTCAAACCGCGATGACTTTGGCGGCAATCTGAAAACCCTGACGCGCAATAAAGACAAAGCTTTTGACCTGCTGCGCCTTGCACTGACCAGCCCGCGATTTGATGCAGATCCGGTGCGGCGTATGCGTCAATCCAATCAGGCCCGCATTCGCCACTCGCTCGCCGATCCCGAATGGGCAGCGGCGCGCATTATGAATGACCGCGCCTTTGCGGGGCACCCTTATGCGCTTAATAGCGGCGGGACGCTGAGCACGCTTGAAAATATCACGCGCGAGGATCAGCAAAATTTTACCGCCACCAAACTCGCGCGCGATAATCTGCATGTCGCCGTGGCGGGTGATATTACGGCGGATGAGTTGCGTGCGGCGCTTGATGGCATATTCGGCGCGCTGCCGGACAAGGCTACCCTCCCCGAAACGCCGCCGCTAAAGTTACAAAACAAGGGGCAAGTTTATGCCTTTGAAAAAGATATTCCACAAACAATTATCCAGATAATGCAGCCCGGCATTGCCCGCAATGACCCCGCCTATCACCATGCGCAAATCATGAATTTTGTACTGGGCTCATCGGGCTTTGGCTCGCGCCTGACCGAAGAGATTCGCGAAAATCGCGGCCTTACATATGGCATTTACTCCTCGCTCTTTACCATGGATAATTTTGCGGGGCTGTCCGTGAACACCTCGACAGCCAATGAAAACACCGCGCAAATGCAAAAATTAATCCGCGAAGAATGGGATCAAATGAAGCGCGAGGGCGTGAGCGATGAAGAGCTGCAAAGCGCCAAAACTTATCTGATTGGCGCGCTCCCGCTATCCCTGACCTCAACCGATCAAATTGCCGGAACCATGCTCTCGCTCAGGCTTGATAATCTGCCGCGCAACTATCTCGATCAGCGCACCGCCATCATTGAAAACGCCACGCGCGAGGACATCCATGATATCGCGCAAAATTTGTTGAATGATAAGGAATTTATCACAGTTCTAGTTGGCGGCATCAACAACATCGCCGCCCACAGCATTTCGGGCGCAGTTGTGATTGAAAGCCTGCCCAATGCCCAGTGATTTGAACAACAGCCCCGCATGGGTCGCCCTGCAAAAGCACCAAGCAGCAATGACCGGCACACATATGCACGATTTATTTGCTGATGACACCGCGCGTAGTACAAATTTCGAAGCCTCCTGCGGTGATCTCGTTTTTAATTATGGGCGCAATATCATCACCAATGAAACGCTGGGCCTGCTGATAAATTTCGCCCGCCAGCAAGATGTCACTGGCTGGCGCGACAAGATGTTCGCGGGCGCGCCACTGAATAACACCGAAGACCGCGCGGTTCTTCATAGCGCCATGCGCGACCCGCACAGCGCTGATAAGACCGTCATCGCCACCCATGAAAAATTAAAACAGATTACAGGCGACATTGTAGCAGACAAGGGCATAACCGATATTGTCCATATCGGCATTGGCGGCTCTGACCTTGGCCCGCGCCTTGTCTACAAAGCCCTCAAAGCGCAAAACATAACACATAAAACCCTGCATTTTGTATCCAATGTTGATGCGCTGGAGCTTACAAATGTGCTGAAGAAAATTAACGCCGCCAGCACAATTTTTATCATTGCCTCTAAAACATTTACCACGTTGGAAACGCTCACCAATGCCACCAGCGCGCGCGCGTGGCTTATCCGCGAAGCCGGACAAGACGCCGTTGCAAAACAATTCATAGCCATTACCGGCCACAATAAAAAAGCGCAGCAATTCGGCATCGCGCCCGATAATATTTTGCCCCTGCCTGATTGGGTGGGCGGGCGCTACAGCCTATGGTCAGCCATCGGCCTGCCGCTTTGCCTAACATTTGGCTACGATATTTTTGCGGCGCTGTCCAAAGGCGCATACGCCGCCGATACCCATTTCAAAACCCAGCCATTAGAACGCAACATTCCTGTGCTTATGGCGCTGCTTTCGCTATGGTACCGCAATTTTTGGGATTACCGCGCGCAGGCCGTATTGCCTTATGATGAGCGGCTGAAATATTTGCCCGTCTATCTGCAACAGCTTGATATGGAATCGAACGGCAAATCGGTTGACCGCGACGGCAACCCTATTGATTACGCCACCAGCCCCGTCATTTTCGGTGAGCCCGGCACGAACGGCCAACACGCTTTTTATCAAATGCTGCACCAAGGCAGCGATATTATCCCGTGTGATTTTATTTTCTGCGCCGATGAAAGCTATCATCTGGAGGGGCATCACGATAAATTGTTAGCCAACGCGCTGGGTCAGGCGCAGGCATTGATGCTGGGCCGTGAAAACCATGCCGAACCGCACAAGAATTTCGCTGGCAACCGCCCCAGCAATACAATTATGCTGCAAAATCTGAGCGCCGAAACACTGGGGACATTGCTGGCGATATACGAGCATAAGATTTTCGTGCAAGGTATCTTGTGGAATATCAACAGCTTCGATCAATGGGGCGTTGAGCTTGGCAAAACGCTGGCGCGTGATGTGCTGGAATATTTTGAGGACGATGAAACCCAAAATCTGGATGCAACCAGCTTACATTTATTGGCAAAGCTTAAAGATTAAGAAAGCGAGTTAACGATTTTTTTCCAAATCAAGTATATGATAAAATAATGCAGGACGCATGGGGCAAAAAAACATGAAAAAAGATATTCCAAATCCGCTAGACGAGGCGCCAATGAAGCCAGCGGAAATTGAAGAAATTCTCGATGAACACACAAAATTTATAACCGGCCGGCTTGGTGGCAAGCGCGCAGATATTACACACCGCAATTTAACAGGCGCCGATTTATCCGGCTTTAATCTCTCGCAAGCCGATTTCACAGGCTCTGTTTTAGAAGGCGCCAATCTCTCCAACGCCAAATTTACCGCCGCCATCTTTTTTGGATGCGATATGCGCGGTGCCAATATGACAGATAGCGACTTCAAACGCTGTGATTTGCGCGGCGCTTACCTGATGGGCGCGGATATGTCCAGCGCCAACATGGCCGATGTCGATCTACGCGAGGGTAAAATCATGCATCGCGGAAAGAGCGGCGCCATTGAAAACCGCGCCAACAGCTTCAGCGAAGACGGCGAGCATGTCCGCACAATCCTGACCGGCGCAAAGATGCGCGGCACCAATCTGAACGGGGCGCATGCGCGTAACACCGATTTCACAGATTCCGACATGACCAATGCCAAAGTCCATGCCGGATATTTTACGGGTGCGGATTTTCGCGGCGCCAATATGGCCGATGCCGATGTGAATGGTTCCGACTTCACCGACGCCACCTTCGAAGGTACTATTACGGCGGGTGTGAATCTGAACAGCTCTATCACCAAAAATGCCAGCATGGATGGCATGATTAAAGAGATGGGCATCAATCTGGATACGCTAGAAAAGCCCCTCGAACAAATGCTGGAAGAGCATATGTACTGGATCGACAGCGCGGGGAATCGCGGCGTTCCCATGATGCTGCAAGGATATGATCTGCGCAAGATTAACGGGCTGGATCGCTTTACTTTCACCGCTATGCGCCTGCAAAATTCGAATTTCTTGGGTCAAAATCTCAGTAAATTACAAATGCAAAGCGCCATTTTTAACGGCTCTGACTTCCGCGATTGTAATTTCTACGGCAGTGATCTGCGCGGTTCCTCTTTCAAAGAATGTAAAATGGATCGCGCGGATCTGAGCTTTACCCGCTTGTGCCCGCTTAAATTTACAAAAAAAGGTGGCGGCCAGCGCCTGCAACGATGCGACCTTAGCGGGGTGTCCCTGCGTTATGCCACGCTGGAGGAAACCGATTTGCGCGATTGCATAATGATGGGCGTTGACCTTAGCAACTCAATCCTGAAAGGCTGCGATTTGCGGCGCGCTGACCTGACCGGCGCTATCTTGAAAAACACAGTTTTCGAAAATGTGAAACTGGATGATGCCGTCATAGATTTGGATGCGATTGATATGCGCGCCTAGTGGCAGAGCTCACGGTTTTCATATTATTTTTAAACAGAATTGTATAAAAACTGCGAGCTTTGCCCCTAACTTATCCACCTTCACCGCGCGCCTTTATCTCCATAAAACCTGAAATATCGCGCCCGATGCGCTAGCGTATGGGCATGAGAATCCGTTATTTGCCTGAAACATTGATCAACCAGATCGCTGCCGGCGAGGTCGTCGAGCGCCCCGCCGCCGCCGTCAAAGAGCTAGTCGAAAATTCGATTGATGCGGGCGCGACCAAAATCGATATTGATATTCGCGGGGGCGGGAAAACCGCCATCACCATCGCGGATAACGGCAGCGGCATGAGCAAGGAAGAGCTTTGCGCCGCGCCTGACCGCCATGCCACATCCAAATTGCCGGATGATGATTTGCTGCATATCAAACATATGGGCTTTCGCGGCGAGGCATTGGCATCCATCTCTGCCGTGGCGCGCCTGAGCATTAAAACCCACGATTCAGAAACTAGCGAGGGCTGGGAAATCCGCGTTGAGGGCGGTAAAAAAGGCGATATTACCCCCAGCGCCCACCAAAAAGGCACTACCATCGAAGTGCGTGATTTATTCTATGCCACGCCCGCGCGCCTGAAATTCATGAAGACCGAGCGCGCCGAATTTGGCGCGATTAAAGACACTGTAACGGCGCTTTCTATGGCTCAGCCCCATATCGCTTTTACGCTTACGAATGATGGTAAAAAGTCACTATCCCTACCCGCCATGCCCGAGCCGCGCGCGCGCTTATCCGATATATTGGGCCGCGAATTTGGTGAAAACTCATTCGCGGTTGATGCTAAGCGCGAGGAGATCACCCTCACCGGCTATGCCTCCCTGCCGACCATGAATGTCGGCACATCGACAAAACAATATCTGTTCGTGAATAACCGTCCGGTCAAAGACAGGCTCCTGATTGGCTGTGTGCGCGGTGCATACGCCGATGTTCTGCATCGCGGACGGCATCCTGTATTGGCGCTATTCATTGATGTGCCGCCGGAAATGGTCGATGTGAATGTCCACCCCGCCAAAGCCGAAGTACGGTTCCAAGACCCTGCCCTTGTGCGCGGCCTGATTGTAAGCGCGCTGAAACATGGTATTCACGCGCATGGATTTGAGAGTGCAACAACCAATAGCGCGGCGGCCTTAGGGGCAATGCGCCCGCTTAGCGGCCTTAATTATAATGGCCCGGCTCTGCCGATGAGCCGCGGCGCACATGCACCTGTACCGCGCAGTTACGCCAGCGGCTATGCGGGTGCTTACCCTGCCTCTTACCCTCAAGGCAATCTGGCCGAAGCCGCCTATGAAAGTTACGAACATCAAATCCAGCACCACCCTTCTGCGCGCAATGAAGATGCGGCGCTAAACGAGCCGCAGGATTTTCCTTTGGGCGCCGCCCGCGCGCAAATCCATGAAAATTATATCATCGCACAAACGCCGCAAGGCATGGTGATGATCGACCAGCACGCCGCGCATGAGCGCTTGGTGTATGAAAAATTCAAAGCGCAAATGGCGGGCGCGGGCATTGAAAAACAGGGCTTGCTCACGCCGGAAATTATCGAGCTGGACGAAACTGCCGCTGCGCGATTATTGGGTAAAGCCGAAGAGCTGGCGCGGCTCGGCCTTGAGATCGAGCCATTTGGCGGCGGCGCTATTGCCGTGCAATCAATACCCGCCATCCTGAGCGGCCGCGCGGATGTCACGAAAATGATCAATGATCTGGCCGACGAGCTTGCCGAATTTGATAGCGCCGATGGGCTGGAGGAACTCATCAATCACACGCTTTCCACCATGGCCTGCCATGGCTCTGTGCGCTCGGGGCGGCGCATGAACGCCGAGGAAATGAACGCGCTGCTGCGGCAAATGGAAAACACACCGCTCTCAGGCCAATGTAATCATGGCCGCCCGACTTATATCGAGCTCAGCCTCACCGATATTGAAAAACTCTTCGGCAGGCGATAGGTCAGGCAGCGTTCCTACATATTATGTTCAATTTTGTTTAATTATGAAGGAAAAGAATCGATTTTTGATCGCGCAGGACATGCAGCGCATATGCAAGCGAGGAAAAAGATGATAATTTTTCTTCATAATTAAACCCGTTCATGGGCGCGGCAAATTTTGCACCTATGGCTTCAAAGCGACTTGGCATTAGCTCTAATAGTACCAGCGCGCTTTTCAGCCATATCAATCAAAAATTTGTTTCGCGCAAAATGGACATAATATATAGAAACACTGCCTAAGACATGACAGATAAAAATGAACGATCCCGCATCCTCAATCTCTACGCGCTGTTTGGCGTCACGATTGTGCTGACCCTAATTCCGCATCCGGCGGCGGGGGGCGCATCGCTGGTTATGGCGGTGCTGCTGATCCTAACGGCTTTTAAAATGCGCGGCGATAAAGAAGCCTTTAATAACGGCAAGCATAGCTTCATGCAAAACCACGCGGCGTATATTTTGCGCTCTATTGCGGGGGTGACTTTGCTCATGCTTATTACAATCTCGCTCGCCTCCGGCTATCTGCTCAGCGTGATTGACTACGCCCCCTTCGAGCCGTGCGCGCAAGAGTTTCAATCTATGGGCGCCGAGGCCATAGAAAGCGCTAGTAACGAACAAATATATGCCAAGGCCGAGCCCTGTATGGAAGATTTCCTGCATGAAAATCGCGGCTCTTTGACCACGGCAATGATAATCGCCTCGCTTTTGCCGCTCTTTTATATAGGCTGGCGATTCATGCAAGGGATTACGCGCGCCTATAAGGGCGTGATGATTGATAATCCGCTAAAATGGATTTAATCCAGTAGCGTTAAATATGCTTGTGCCGCCTTAAGATCATACAACATAGCTTTGTCTTTTTTATCTTGCGCGGGGTCGGGGCCATGTTTTTGTACATCAAAGATTTCATCTTTGTAGGTTTCCTCGACCCGCGCGGCGGCAAAAATATCATCCGCACTGACCGCGCCGCGCATAAAAGCCAGCGCCAAAACCAGCGAGCCGGACAGGCCGCATACAAGCTGTAAAACAGTAAAGTGATCCGCGCCCAAGGCATCGACTTCGGTGCGCGCGGCATCATGCGCCGCCGGATCTTGTGACAAGGCCGCCAGCCCGTTGGTAATTTTTAGAGCCGCGCCATAGCGCCCCTCGAACCACGCCAGATGCGGATCCCATTTCGCCGCCTGACGCTCGCCCACCGCCGAAGGGTTATCGGTGCGGTAACACAGCAAATCAGTGTCGAGATATTTGAAAATATGCGCGCTCATGGCATCGCGTTCGGCACTGACGCGGTCGATTTTTGTATTTAAAATCTGCGTCAACGGCATTGTATCGGGAATAATCTGCTCGCCCTGCGCGGCCCATTCGCCCATGATGGCATCGGCCAAAGGCCGCGTTGGCGCACATAAAATCTGTTTCATCTGCGTTTTGATAGGCCGCCCGTCAAGATGGATTTCAAAACCATCTACGTCATCTTTGCGACGCGGCTCCACCGACACCATTTTGTAAAAACGTTTCATGATTTAATTTTGAACCTGAATAAGATTATCCGGCATTATTGTGTCTGGCCCAAGCCAAAATGCGAATAAATCACGAAGCATTGCCTGCACCGGCGCGGCGTTTTCAAAGCCCGATAATATCAGTTGGCCTTCAATATTATTACTGCCATGGATGGTCACCGCTCCCTCCACCATGCCACGTTCTGCGGCGCCGTATTCACCAAGTAACGCGCCTTCAACCCGCCATATATCTTCACCGCTCAGGACTGCCGCGCCCGATAAATTTACATCATCGCTCGATATTTCAAGATTTTCAATTTGCGCCTCTTGCTGCGCGGCAGCGGTGAGCGTACCGCTTATTTTTATTGTGTCCGCGTATAATTCAAACGCCCGCTCGCGGGGGAATTCATAACGGCCGCCATGCTTTTTCATTGGCAGGGAGAATTTAAAATCATGCGGCCCCAGCGTGCCATAGCCTTCGAAAAATGCTGCACCCTCACGCTCCAATATTGCGACTTGTTGAAGATAGATGCGCTGCGCATGCAATGTTCCGGCGCGCGCCACAAGATTTTGTAAATGAAAACTAGACAGGCGCCCCGTGCCCAGCGCCACATCTAAAAATGAAATGGCCGCCTGCCCTTTTTCCATGCCAAAGACCGGCTGCGCATCCGCGCCCAACACCTGAATATCGGCAACATCAAAACCAATATGGGGGAAAAAACTCATCTTATTGAGCGTGCCGATTTCGACCTCGTAACCGGGCGCGCGCTCCTGCACAAATTCTTCGAGCGCTGATTTCAGCGTATCGCTATCACCACCTAATGCGCTTAAAACCCAAAACAAAATACCGAATATAATGGCAAGAATAACCGAAATCTTCACGGCTAACTTTGTCAGCTTCCAGATTAATCGTGATGAAATATCAAACATGCTTGAACCTAAATTTTAACCCGCAAACGGGTCGGTTTTATCGGCCGGATCAAAAGACAAAGCCTTCCAGCTTTTCATCAGCTCCGGCGGCAAGGGCGCGGTAATATCCAAAATTCCTGCACGTCCAGGATGCGGCAATATTATGCGCCGCGCATGTAAATGTAAACGATCACCAATATCCAGATCCGATAAATCCGGCAGCGGTTTTTTCACATCGGAGTCTTCAATATACGGATATTTCTCATCACCCAAAATCGGAAAGCCCGATATTTGCGCATGGACACGAATTTGGTGCGTACGCCCTGTACGTGGATAAAATGCCATAAATGCAATGCGGTCGCCCGCATGATCAAGGACGGAATAATCTGTAATAGAAAATTTTCCTTCCTCCTCATCGACTGTCATTTTTTCTTTGTTTGCGCCGCCCGATTTGGCAATCGGCGCGCGTATTGTTCCTTCATAAATTTCCGGAACGGGATGACACAACGCCCAATAGATTTTACGAATATTGCGCCCCTTAAACATCGCGCCGAGCTTTTGGCTAATCTTGGCTGATCGCGCCAACAATAAGACCCCGCTCGTCTCCTTATCAAGGCGATGAACCAAGCGCGGCTTAACGCCCGCTTTATCAATCAGCGCCTCGCTCAGCATATCAACGTGATAATGCGTTTTGCTGCCGCCCTGCGTTGCTAAACCGGATGGTTTGTTAAGGGCGATGACATACTCGTCCTGATAGATAATAAGTGACCTGATATAATCTACATCCTTATCGCTTAGCTTCTTTTCATCCTTGCCGCCATCATAATTACCGCCGTAATTTCTAAGGGGCGGCAGGCGAACTTCTTGTCCTTGCTCTAGCCGGAAGTCGGTTTTGACCCGCTTTCCGTCAACACGTATTTGGCCTTTTCTGGCCAATTTCTGAACCAGTATATATGACAGGTCGGGCGTATGTTTTTTGCACCAGCGATCAAGGCGCTGGCCATCATCATCCTGAGCAACAATCATCTGGCGTGGTTCGTTCATGTTATTAATGTCCTTACAAAATAAAGCCCGGCGAACAATGCCGCGATTGACAAGATCACCGATGACGCCACATAAGACAGCGCATGCATATGCGCCCCGCGTTCATATAGCGTTATGGCGTCCAATGAAAATGCAGAGAATGTCGTAAAGGCACCTAGAAAGCCGGTAATCAAAAACAGCTTCACGGCTTGATCCGGCTGCCAAGCTTGCCCAAAAATAGCCACTAAAACGCCCATCAGGAAAGAGCCGAGCACATTAACGCCGAGCGTACCCCACGGGTAACCATGCCCCGCAAGCTGCACCGCGAGCATTCCAACGCCGTAACGCCCCACGGCGCCAATCGCGCCGCCGCCCGCAACGGCCAATAAAGACATGATTGTACTGCTCACTTGATATATTCCCTTAATCTATTTCCTTGCGAAAGCGCAAAGTCCCCCTTACACATATCTAATCTTATCGTAACGCATCACGCGGCTGCCCCAAAATGGAATTGTCATGATCTCGATATTCAAAAATCTACCACCAAATACAAAAGCCGCTTTGTTGGCCTTAGCCGCCTATTTATGTTTTTCATGCGCCGATGCGCTGGCCAAAAACCTGACGCAGGATTATTCCGTATATCACCTTACAGTGAATAATGCCGTCGCGGGGATTTTCGTTATTATTTTTATGAAGCTCTTTGAAAAGGAAAAACAAAAATTCACGTGCTCGCGCCCTTTGATTCATCTTTTACGCGGCATTGCGAATTTTGCGATTGTCACATTGGTCGTATATTCCTTTAGCATCATGCCGATAGCCGAGAGCTATACCATGATTTTCTCCTCCCCTTTTTGGGCAATTTTAATCGCAGCCATTGTTTATAAAGAGCATCTAACGCGCAATAGAGTTCTGGCTTTGGCGGGCGGTTTTGCCGGAATCTTAATTGCCCTGCGCCCTGATCCGGCGCATCTCAATCTTGATCTTCTATACCCTCTGGCCGCGGCTATCTTCATTGCCTTTATCTTCGTTAGCACGCGCTCTTTGAAAGAAGATTCCGCGCTATCCATTGGCGCCAGCCCTTTGATTTTGGGCGGCTTGATTGCCGTGCCTTTTATGCTCAATAATTTCAGCCCCGTTGCCGCCGCCGATATTCCCTTATTTATCGCCAACGCGTTTTTTGTCGGCATCGCCATGCCATGCCTGTCCGTAGCCTTTCGCCTTGGCGCAACGGCACTGGTCTCCCCCATGCAGTATACGCAAATCATATGGGGGACATTATTCGGACTGCTGTTTTTCGGGGACGTGCCGGGCCTATGGACGATTGGCGGCGCGGCGGTCATAATCGCCAGCGGGATTTATTTGGCCTTGTCCGAGCGCAAATCCGGCCGCAAGCTCGCGCGTAATTTGGACCAATAATCAAGGCGCTTGCGAATTTCCCGCTCAAACCCGCGCTCCGGCGGATCATAAAATTGCTGCCTGCCCATTTCATCTGGGAAATAATTCTGCCCGCTAAATCCTTCGGGCGTGTCATGATCGTAAATATAACCATCGCCGTAATTAATATCCTTCATCAAATTCGTCACCGCATTTAAAATTTCCTTGGGCGGCATCAGCGATCCTGTTTCCTTCGCCGCGCTTACGGCTTTTTTATATGCCACATAGGCACCGTTGGATTTGGGCGCAGTCGCCAGATATATAATGGCCTGCGCCAAGGCTAATTCCCCTTCGGGGCTGCCGAGCCGCAAATACGCATCCCATGCGGCGTTACAAATACCCAGCGCTTGGGGGTCAGCCAGTCCGATATCCTCCACCGCCATGCGCACAATGCGCCGCGCCAGATATTCAGGATCTTCGCCCCCCGCTAACATACGCGCAAAATAATATAAAGCCGCATCAACATCGCTGCCCCGCACGGATTTATGCAGCGCGGATATGAGATTATAATGCGCCTCATCGCCCTTATCGTAGAGCGGCGCACGGCGCTGGATAATCTTCAGCAGCGCGTCTTTATCCAGCGTGTTATCAGCCTGCGCCAGAACCTGCTCGGCCATCGAGAGCGCATAGCGCCCATCACCATCAGCCATCGCTTTCAAGGTCTGCCGCGCCTCTTCATCCAGCGGTAAATCCTTGCCCGCCTCAACTTCGGCGCGTTTCAATATATCCTCCAAACCCGCCTCATCCAGCCGGTTGAGTACAAAAACCTGCGCGCGGGAGAGCAGCGCAGCATTCAATTCAAAAGACGGGTTTTCCGTCGTGGCCCCAATCAGCAATATAGTCCCGTCCTCCATGACGGGCAGGAACGCATCTTGCTGCGATTTATTAAAACGGTGAATCTCGTCCACAAACAACAAAGTCTGCTGGCCATTGCCATGACGGATGCGGGCGCTATCGAACATTTTGCGCAAATCACCAACGCCGGAGAAAATCGCCGAGATTTGCTCGTAATGCATATTGCTCTGCGCCGCCAAAATACGCGCCAGCGTGGTTTTCCCGCATCCCGGCGGGCCCCATAAAATAAAGGAGCCAAGCGCGCCGCCCTCTATCATTCGGCGCAGCGGCGCATCAGGGCCGGTCAGATGCTCTTGCCCCACCACATCATCAAGGCATTGCGGACGCAACTGCTCGGCCAGAGGTTTTACCTTCTGCTCCGGCTCATTCCCTTTTTCCGCAGCGAATAAATCCGCCATAAATCCCGCCTTTTCCTTGACCTTGAAAGCTCTTCTATGAAATATACGTCTTTAATTAACAAACAATGCGAACATCGTAAGAACATTCAATGCAACAGGCAAGACTGGAATATACGAAAGAGGTCGCGCAATCTACCGCGCCCATCTATGAAAAGCTGCAGCGGCAATATAAGCCGGAGCATTGGAAGACTCTTGCGCCTTACATCCATGAAATCAATCGCCTGAAGGCCGAAAAAAACGCGGTTATTCTGGCGCATAATTATATGACGCCCGACATATTTTACGGTGTGGGTGATATTGTTGGCGATTCTTTAGGGCTGGCGCGCGAGGCCGCCAAGAGCGAGGCCGATATTATTATCCAAGGCGGTGTGCATTTCATGGCTGAAACCTCGAAAATTCTGTGTCCGGATAAAAAAGTTATCATCCCCGATATGAAAGCGGGATGCTCGCTGGCAGAATCCATTACCGCCGCCGATGTGCGCGCAATGAAGGAACAAAATCCCGGTGTGCCCGTTGTCACTTACGTGAACACCTCCGCCGATGTGAAAGCCGAGAGCGATGTGTGCTGCACTTCCTCCAATGCTTTGAAAATCGTAAATGCGCTGGGCGCGGAGGGCTACGACACTGTTATTATGACGCCGGATAAATTCCTCGCGCAAAATACGGCGGCGCAGACGGACGTGAAGATCATTTATTGGGAAGGCACATGCATGGTGCATGAGCGTTTTACCGCCAATGATGTGCGTAATATGCGCCAACAGCATGGCGATGTAACGGTTCTGGCGCACCCTGAATGCCCGCCCGAAGTCATGGCCGAGGCTGATTATGCCGGATCGACCGCGCAAATGGATAATTACATTAAAGAAGAGCAACCGAAAAAAGCGCTGCTGATGACAGAATGCTCAATGAGCGATAATATCGCCGCCGCCAATCCCGATGTCGAGATGATCGGCACCTGCCAGCTTTGTCCGCATATGAAGCGCATTTCCCTGCCGAAAATCCTGCAAGCGTTGCGCGACGAAGGCCCCGAAGTTTACGTTGATCCGGCCATCGCCGCCCAAGCCCGCAAGGCCGTTGAGCGCATGTTAGAGCTAAGTTAATGCTATCCCAAATCCATATTGAAGACATCGTTAAGGCCGCCCTGAAGGAAGATCTCGGCCATGGCTTTGATATTACCACGCAAGCCGTTATCCCCCATGGTGGCAATGGCGTGGGCATCATTCGCGCCCGCGAAGACGGGGTATTATCGGGGCTTATGCTTGGCCTGTCGGCCTTTTCATTACTCGATGCCGATTTCGAAATGGAAGTTTATGCCGCGGACGGAGAATTTATTGAAAAGGATCAGGATATCGCCCGCATTGAGGGGCCGATCCACGCATTACTGGCAGGAGAGCGCGTCGCGCTGAACTTTATGTCGCACATGTCCGGCATCGCCACACAGACAGCCTATTATGTCGATGCGGTTAAAGGCACGGAGGCGAAAATTTGTGATACGCGCAAAACGCTTCCAGGATTAAGATTGATTCAAAAATACGCCGTGAAATGTGGCGGCGGGTATAATCACCGCATGGGGCTTGATGATGCCATCTTGATTAAAGACAACCATATCGCGCTGGCCGGCGGCATTACGGTCGCCTTGGACGCCGCGCAAAAAAATGCAGGCCACACGGTCAACATCGAAATCGAGGTTGATTCGCTGGAGCAATTAGATGAGGTTTTAGCACATGGCGCCGCACACATTGTTATGCTCGACAATTTCGCTATTAGCGACTTAAAAAAGGCTGTGAAACAAGTTAACGGCAAAATAATCACCGAAGCATCGGGCGGCGTTTCCATGAAAAGCGTTTGTGACATTGCCAAAACCGGTGTTGATTACATTTCTATCGGCGCGTTGACGCATAGCGCACCTGCGCTCGATCTGGCCCTGGATATTGAATAATAAAATAAAAATTTGCAACTTATTAGGGTTCCCTTCATCTTTATGAGCCATAATAAAGGCTGGGGTTTTATTGATTGGGGTTTTTAGGGGAAATCCATTGAAGACGAGTAAATTTAATATATTGGTATTATTTCTTTTTGTGATGGCACTCATAGCCTCACCCTCATTTGCACATGCAAAGATGAAAGCCGATAAACTTGATGCGGATAATGTTAAAGAGTTTATCGAGAAAACCACTGCTATCAGCAATGGCGAATATGGCGATTTGGACACGCGACAGGTCGAAAAATATCTTCAAAATCATCTACATGATCAGGCGCGTTTTATTAGCGAGATGACATATGTCATCCCTGGTTTTCCCCCGCAACAAAGTGTTCTTAGCCTGAAAAAAGAAGAATTTATGAGCCACGTAGAGCAAAGCGCAACCTCTGTTGAAGATTATAAAAACGAGATTGAAATCATTGATATTGCGCTTTCCAAAGATAAACGCACCGCAACAGTGCGCACGCGCGGTACAGAGCGCGGGGCCATGCAAGTGCAAGAAGGCGCCCTCCCTGTTTCCATCGAAGGTACGTCAAAATGTACGCAAATTCTGCTGCTATCCGAAGATGATGTTATTCAAATGTTCAATGCGCGCTGTAAAACGCGGATTAATTTCACAGAATTTTAGAGCTCTGCGGCGGGCGCGGTGTAATTTCCCACTAACGTTCTAGCCTGCGGCCAAACCACGTTTAACATTGGGTCACCAAGATACGTCAAAACGACATCCATTGCGGCTGCTTGATCTTGCTCCATGCCGATGCCGTGATATTGCGCGTAAGCCTGAATAAGCTCCGCATCGGCGCGGTCTATCTGACCCAATAAAGCATGACCGAGCGCCACTGTTTCAGGATCGCTATTATCAAAGCTATACATGCCCATAATCATGCCTTGCGCCAGATTTGTCGCGGCAATCTGATCTCCCGCCTGCGCCTGATCAAGCCATGCTGCGGCCTGCGCGCGCAAATTCATAGATACTGAACGAACATGGTCAACCGCAATATTGGCCGACACCTGCCATGTTTCTTGCAGTGCCCCTATACATTGGGCCTCGCAACCCTCAGCTCTGCTGCCATTGGCTTGAGGATTTGCCATTCGTGCCACCTCGCTGGCAGCCGGCATAACAGGACTGGCTAGAACCTCAGAAACCTCAGAAACTCTGTTAGCCCCCGCTGCGACTAAATCCGCGCCTGCATCATTCGCGGCGTTGTCTCCCGCTGAACTCGCAATAGATACGGCAGCAATAGCGCCAAAGACTGAATATCGTAACGGTGCCGCAGCATTACTCACACTTGCAAACATAGAAGACAAACCTCTACGCAATCTTTTTACTCCGTCATTTAAAGACTGTTTTGTGAAATCACTGGCTTGCCCTGCGCTATCTTTCCAGCGTTGCAAAAGAGAGACTTTCGGCTTGCGCAAACCATAAAATTCTAAATGCTCCACCAACAGTTTAGAAAGCATGGCAGCAGGATAGCACTCTGTAAGTGAATGGTCATAATCAACAGGCACCCCCGTGGCTCGGTCAATTATCTTGTTTTCTGATGCTACATGAGCGCTTTGCCCGCGCGCTGACATCTCACCAATAAATACAGGAACTGCCTTCGCAAATCCTATAGCTTTGGGTCGCTGCTCATCTAAGTCGCTTCCAGCAAGAATAAAATATTCACCTTTTGCATTCGCACGAGGCTCTAAATCCACACGGCAAGCCTGATGTGTTTTGCTAGCAGGTAAAATCACCTGCAACCCTGCCGACGTTACGTCATAAGCCAACTGATCATTGCCAATAGATATCACTTTAAATTGATTAAAACCTTTGCTCTCAATACGCACCGGCAAATTGCCAATTTGCGTTTTGATATAGCAAGTTTCTATGGAATCATCTTGTCCATAAAAAGGTTCATCATTTTCGTTTACAATTTGAAATAATGTTCCTCCGATTGTTACTTTGCTAAAGGCGCCAAGGTTAATTGCTAGCGGCAAGCCGCAATCAGCTCTGATTTCATCGGCCAGTGGCACAGTTGGAAATTGGCGCGCGAGCACAGTATCAGCCATTTCAGAACTCCGGTTTCACAGTTAAATTCACGCATCTATTAGCGGGAAAAAACCCAAAAGTAAAGATTTATATGTGAAACATTGGCGGTGCGTAATTTTAACGCCGTGCAACCATCAATTTTTTGATCTCGGCAATCGCCTTTGCGGGGTTCAAACCTTTGGGGCAGCTATTCGTGCAATTCATAATCGTGTGACAACGATAAAGCTTGAAGGGGTCTTCGAGTTGGTCTAAGCGCTCGCCCGTGGACTCGTCACGACTATCGGCAATCCATCGATAAGCTTGCAATAAAATCGCAGGGCCCAGGAAACGATCCGCATTCCACCAATAAGACGGACAACTGGTTGAACAGCAAAAACATAAAATACAGCCCGCCGGGCCGTGCCCATCCGCGCCGTTAAGAATATCCGAATCCTCCGGCGCTTGCAGGCGTTCTTTGCCCGGCGCGGGAGTATCGGTTTTCAGCCACGGCTCAATGGATTCATATTGAGCGTAAACATGGTTCAAATCAGGCACCAAATCCTTGACCACAGGCATATGCGGCAAGGGCGTAACCTTTACATCGCCGCCGCAATCCTCGGTGGCCTTGGTACATGCCAGCGTATTGGTACCATCAATATTCATGGCACATGAACCGCAAATCCCCTCGCGGCAAGAGCGGCGGAAGGTCAGTGTCGTATCAACATTATTTTTAATATGAATCAGCGCATCAAGCACCATCGGCCCGCATTCATCAAGATTGATGGTATATTCATCAAGGCGCGGATTTTCCTCTTCATCGGGATTCCAGCGATATACCTTGAAGGTTTTAAGATTGCTGCCCCCGTTCGCGGCATCAATAATGCGCCCTTTTTGTACTTTTGAATTTTGCGGTAATGTAAATTCAGCCATAAAAACTCCGTCCTTTATTCTTTAATTAAGGTAGCGCAAAAGCTGTAAACCTCAATGATCCTTCGTTATTGGCCTTTACGAAGGGCATCAAGCAAATGCTTTTTAATTTGATCTTCGATATATTTCATATCCGTAATGTCATTTTGCAAACCAATATAAAACGCCGCTTTCCCCTCGCTGTCCAGCACAGGCTCGAGCGATAAACGGTTCCAGAATAAATCACCATTTTGTTGGTAATTTATAAATTGCACCAGGCAGCTCTTGCTTTCAGAGATAGCCTCGCGCATTTTTGTTACTTCATCCCGGTCGGTTTCAATGCCTTGTAAAAAACGGCAATTCTTTCCCACCCCGTCATCTCTGGAATAACCCGTCACGCGCTCAAAGCCTTTATTCACATACACCAGCGGCTCATCCTCAAGCCGCATATCGGCAATCGTGATGCTTTGCTTATCGCTATCGAATTTGCGCCAATCTTTGGGATTAGCGCGTATGACAAGATCATTCCAAAAAACAAATTGCTTCGTCATGTTAATGCGCCCCCTCTAAGCCGCAAAAAATCAATATACCCGCGCCTTGGGCGGCACGGCTTCAACCTCATCGGTGAGCGTGGTCATGATGACAGGTCGCTCGCCCTTTGTGGTCTTGCCTTTTTCATCAACCCAAATGGTGGAGTGCTTCATCCATTTCTTATCATCACGATCAGGGTAATCTTCCCGCGCATGGGCGCCGCGCGACTCGGTGCGGTGCGCGCAACTATGCATGGAGGCCACAGCCTGTGACAGCAAGTTATCCAGCTCCAGCGTTTCCACCAGATCAGTGTTAAAAATCATAGAATGATCGGATACGCCCAAATCACTTTTGGCCGCGTAAATCTTATCAATCTTCTTCACACCCTCATCGAGCACTTCACCCGTACGGAATACGGCGGCATGTTCTTGCATCGTATGCTGCATTTCATCGCGCAGCTCCGAAGTTTTAGTGCCGCCCTTGGCATAGCGGAAATGATCCAGCCGCGCGATGGAGCGCGTACCGTCATCACCGCCAAACGCCTTATGCGCTGCGCCCGGCGTCACGGTTTCCGAAGCTCGGATCGCCGCCGCACGGCCAAAGACAATAAGATCAAGTAAGGAGTTCGAGCCCAAACGGTTCGCCCCGTGCACAGACACACATCCGGCCTCGCCGATTGCCATCAGCCCCGGCACAATTGCATTGGGGTCTTTGTCAGTGGGGTTAATCACCTCGCACTTATAATTGGTTGGAATACCGCCCATATTGTAATGCACCGTCGGCAGGACGGGAATGGGCTCCTTTGTCACATCAACACCGGCGAAAATCCGCGCGCTCTCGGCAATACCCGGCAGGCGCGAGTGAATAATATCAGGGTCAAGATGCATCAAATTCAGGTGAATATGGTCATTCTTCTCGCCGACGCCGCGCCCTTCGCGAATTTCGATGGTCATAGAACGGCTCACCACATCGCGGCTGGCCAGATCTTTGGCGCTGGGCGCATATCGCTCCATAAAGCGCTCGCCTTCGGAGTTGGTGAGATA
>Ga0136600_1000570_pt1 | contig 19509 bp, 15 predicted proteins | sample AntRauMFilla2698_FD_104634 | JGI IMG/M metagenome (GOLD analysis project Ga0136600, IMG submission 104634) | Saline lake microbial communities from Rauer Islands, Antarctica - Metagenome Filla 2 #698 | ecosystem: Environmental > Aquatic > Non-marine Saline and Alkaline > Saline | place...
TGGCCGTGAAATGGCGCACCAAGAGATCGGTATGGATCTTTTAAACCGTATGGTCGAAGAGCTAAAGGATGTCGGCAAAGTCGATCTAATGCCGAAAATGGAAGGCCGTCAGGCCATCATGGTTCTCTCGGCCCTATAAAAAATTCCGCAAGCAATGACAAAGAAAAAGCGCGCCTTATTGGCGCGCTTTGTTCATGAGGCTGTCACTCATGTCTGTAATTTTATGTATTCTGCAATTTATGCGTAAAGGTATTTGCGGTCTCTTCTTCATGCTTGTTTTGCCCGACTTTATAGGCCGCTACTGCATGTGCGGTTATTGAAGCTCCTATAAGTCCGGCGGCGGCAAACAATGCAAAGTTCGTAGGTGTGTTGAACATAGTAGACAGAAATCCAACTGTGCTGCCCGTCAGGGCGCCTGCAGCAATCTCTAGCTTGTTATCAGAGTCAGATAATCCACGTTTCGCAAGGCGGGATTCACCTGTATATAAGCCAACTGCTTTAGCAAAGAAGTTAAATGTGTTTTTAGTTGTAGAGTATATTGTGTCATCTAATGACATTTGTTAGCTCCTTAATGTTATTTGTTATGTAAACTTAAAGCTAGTATGCGCTAAGTTTTGGTGCAAGTCAAGTGTTTTACATATTTTTTATGGGTTTTATGCATAAAGGTTTTTTGGGGAATATTAAAGAAAGACGTTCAGTATATAAATTTAAGGTGAGATTCATATAAGTATGACGATATGTCCTAAATTCATGGTGGCTATCCACATATCGGCGCATCGCAGCATAATATGGCGGTGCGCTTTTTGTTGGTCTGGGGTATAATATTTGTAAATAAAAGCAGGGAGTTGCGCGATGCCAGATAAAGACAAAGACAAAGAAAAAGCAAAATCAAAAGAAAAAACACGAGGAAAAGAAAAGCCGGGTAAAGATAAATCATACGGCGACGCGCAGGATTTTGCCGCAGGGTATCCATACACCTATTACAGCCGTACAATAAAAGGCGAGAAAAAGCACCCTATGCTCAAAGAGCATATAGAGGCCGATGTCTGTATCATCGGCGGCGGTCTGGCGGGGCTTGCGATTGCGCTTGGGTTGATTGAACGTGGCAAAAAGCCTGTGGTTTTGGAAGGCGGGCGTATTGGCTGGGGCGCGTCGGGGCGTAATGGCGGGTTTGTAATGGCGGGCTATGCAGCCAGCGTGAGTGATATAACCAAAAAAGTCGGTTTGCAGAACGCAAAGAAGCTTTACAGCCTGACGAAAGATTCACAGAAACTGATCCGTAAGCGCATTGATGATTACAAGATTGATTGTGATCCTGTGCATGGCTATCTAAAGCCGTCCTGGTATGACGTGCCCGGCGAGATGGAAAAACGCGCTTCGTTTTTGGCGGAAAATTTCGGCGAGCCCGTCGAGTTCTGGTCAAAGGATAAGGTACGCGAGCACGCCATAAGCGAAAAATATCACGAAGGCATGTATTTTCCCGATTATTTCCAGATGCATCCTTTGAATTACGTACAGGGCATGGGGCGCGTGATTACCGATAAGGGCGGCGAAATTTACGAAGATTCGCTGGCGATCCGCGTGGAAAATGAGCGCGCAACAACAAAAACGGTGCATACGGAGCATGGCAGCGTTAAGGCGCAGCACATTGTTTATTGTGGTTCGGGCTATTTTAATCGTCTCGAGACAAAGATTAAGCGCTCCTGTTTGCCGATTTCGACCTATGTCATGGTAACAGATCCCGTCGATGAAAAACTATTGAAGAGCGCGATTAATACGCCGGCGGGTATTCAGGATACGCGCTGGTCGGATGATTATTATCGCATATTGCCTGATAAACGCATTTTATGGGGCGGACGCGTCGGCTTGTCGCAAAAATCGCCCGACGGTGATTTGCTGGATGTGATGATCGGCGATCTGCACAAGGTTTATCCGCAGCTTGAAAGCGTACGCCCTGCCATCGCGTGGTCGGGGCTTATGGGTTATACGGTGCATAAGATGCCGCATATCGGCAAAATGCATGACGGTGTCTGGTATTGCACAAACTTTGGGGGCAACGGCGTTGGCCCCACCACCGCAGGCGGCGAGGTGATCGCGGCCGCAATAGCCGAAGGGGATAAAACATACGAGCTGTTCAAACCATTCGGTTTTGCCTATACGGGCGGTCTTTTGGGGCCACTTGTTGCACAGGCCGTATATTATAGCTGGCAATTCGGTGATTTCCTGCGTGAAATAAAGCATAAATATTTATAGATGTTTGCGGCCTAATTCATTATCGCCCAGATTATCGGCTTTATTGCGTTTGGCGCAGGCGTTTATGCATTTTTAAATGCAGAAGATCGCCGTCTTAAAGTTTATATGGTGTGGCAAAGTGTTTTGCTGTCTGTGCATTTCTTTGTTTTGGGCGCGCATACAGCGGGCATTATGGCCGCCATCAGCAGCTTGCGTAATTATCTGACGTTATTTGAAGCTGCGCGCAAAACCGTACCCTTTTTTATTATTCTATATCTGTTTTTCGGGGTGTACGCGTATGATGTTCCCAAAGATATCCTGCCTGTTGCGGCGTCTTGTATCGGCACATATGCGCTGTTTTATACAAAGGGGCTGACGCTGCGTTTTTGGCTGTTTATCGGCGGGATGTGCTGGCTTGTGCATAATGCGGTGTCAATTTCCATTGGGCCGACCTTGATGGAAATGATGCTGGTTGCCGCTAATGGCCGGACAGTGATTTATCTCTTAAGGCAAAAATCATCAAAAACATAAGCTTTTTGTTAAGGGACTAGGCTTATTTTATTTTTAAGCGTACGGGGCGCACAGGTAATTTGTATGTCTGCGTATCAAATCCCAGTGTGCCACCATCAATCATGCTGGTTGCAAGCATTGTGTCTGGATAAGAAGGGATAGTTGATAATGACATGTAAAAGGGAGTATCTGTAGGAACTTGCAATGCGAAGCTTTGTTTTAAAGACCCTTTTTTCGCGGCGCGCGCCAACAGAGTATTATTGATGTGATAGCTAGGCACGATCCATTTTCCATGGTTTCTGTAATCGCTTAGTTTGTTCAGCAGATCTTCGTCAGATTTAGCATAGATACCATCATGCCCATGCCAGTTACGCAGCTGTGCAACGGTATTGGCTGCTGCTTCATGGCTTAATTTCAGGCGCTGGTTATTGTCCTGATTGCGGAGATCTTCAGGGGCGGCGAAAACGTTAAACATGATGCAGCAGCAGGATTGCGTAGGGCGCATTACCACTTCACCGATAAATATGCCTTCGTTCCCAACGCGCTCGCCGACAATATAGTCTCTGTCCATCATCAAATCCTTGCCTGTAAAACTAAGATTTAATGTTATATTGAAGTTTCCATAAAAAATCAAGCTTTTAATTGCGCAAAGATGTTGAGCCTGCAAGTGAAAGCGTCCCGCGATCACCTGATTATATGTATGCAGGTTTAAAGCTAGAGCCGTTGGGGTGCTAGTTGGGAGATCTTTATTAATTTAAAAAAGCCTTGCTTCAGGTGAATGGAAGCAAGGCTTTGTGCGTCATATTATTGATATAGGCTATTTCGCGACGGAGTCTACCCATTCAACAAGCTGTGATTTGGACATGCCGCCAACACGTGTGTCTACGACTTGACCGTCTTTGAAGACCATTAAGGTCGGTATGCCGCGCACGCCGTATTTTGTCGGTGTGGTCGGGTTTTCATCAATATTGATTTTTGCGAATTTTACGCTGCCGTCTTTTTCGCCCGCGACTTCTTCGACGATGGGCATTAAAGCTTTGCACGGGCCGCACCATTCTGCCCAGAAATCAACAACGACGGGCTCGCTTGCGCCCAGTACTTCTTTTTCGAATTCGTCGTCACTTACGGATATTGCTGACATTGTTGTTTCCTTAAATTAATTGTTCGTTTCTAGATGGCCGCATTAAATACCATCAATATGATTAAAATATGGTTATATTTAAGCCCTGCGTCAAGCCCCCGTGTCAGGAATCGTGTCAGGAATCGCTGCCGACTTCCATCATAATGGCGGTGTCTGTCCATAGTAAATAGGTCTTGATAGGGCGATCAGGGTAAATGGCCGTGATTGCTTTTTTATAAGAGCGCATCTGTTTGATATATTGCGCCGGAATGTCCGCAGGGTCGCGCGGGGACGGGCGGTTTGATTTGTAATCAACGATCATGACGCGTCTATCATCAACGTACAGCCGGTCAATTTGTCCGGTGACGAGCTTATTATCAATCAGCCCTGTTATCGGCACTTCGGCCATGGAGGATGCGCCGAATAAAAGGGCATATTCGGGATTATTCACAATATCAAGGACTTCGGAAGTAATACTGTCCTGTAAGTGCTCTGGCAGCGCGTTTGACGGGCGCGCCAGATATGTTCTGATCGTATGTGAGCGCCTGCTTGCGGGGATATCGGGGATCAGTTGCAATAAAGCATGCGTGAGGTTTCCGCGTTTGAAACGGTAATCCTGCGTGCTGGCGAGCGGGGAGCGCATGGCGGGCTCGGGTTCGGAGGGACGCGAGGGAATGAGAGGCCTTGGCGGGTCTTGTTCTTTGGGCGCGGGCGTTAAAAGATAGGGCGGAATTGCGATTTTACCCTGCGTTTTTGTATCTGTATCCGCGTTTTTTTCTGCGATGTCTGTGGCTGTATGCGGGGTGTAGATTTTGCGTATCACAGCACCATCTTTAATTGCTACAATGTTGCTTTTACCCTCAATCGGTATCGACTGTACGTCTTTCATTATATAAAAAGATTGCTCGACATAGCGGTACCAGCTATCATCTGGCAGTTTTCCTGATTTCAGCGCGCCGCCAATATATAAACGGTCTTCGGCGCGGGTCATGGCCACGTAAAGCAGGCGTCTGTATTCTTCGGTATTATCATCATCATAATGGCCGCGTAAATCCATATAGGGTTTTGCCTGCGCGTCTTTGTTTGCAGCCCACAGCGGCATGGCGCGCGGGTCGGGGGATTTGACGTCCGGCCAGAGAAGGCGATCTCTTTGGCGGTTTTTGGACGGAACAGTGTCGGGCAGGATAACAATCGGCGCCTGCAGACCTTTGGAGCCGTGCACTGTCATAATGCGGACTTCGTCTGTGGCCTCTTCCATTTCGCGTTTAATGCTGTGGCTTGATTGATCATGCCAGATGACAAAGCCTTGCAAGCTTGGTGTGTGGTCGGTTTCAAATTGTAAGCTTTGCCCCAAGAATTCCTCGATAGGATCAAAAATATCATTGCCGAGGCGGCGCTGAAGGCAATACAGACCTGTTTTAATAGCGCTGTCTTCTTCTGTGTAGAGCGCGGAGGCAGGGCAAGGGGATTGCGTGATGAAGCTGAAAAACTCGTATGGTTTGAGGGTGCTTCCTGCTTTTATCAAAGATTTCAGATAGGAAGTGATATGATCCGGCGCTTTGTTTTTGACCGCTTGCCAGAGGGAGGCGGGACGGTCAATAGCGATGTCGAATAAATCCTGTTCATTTAAGCCAATAAGAGGAGATTTCAATAAACAAGCGAGGCTGAGATCATCATCGGGCAATAAGGCAAAGCGGGCGCAGGACAGTAAATCCATAACAGGAAGCTGGTCGGATAAAACCATGCGGTCAAGGCCGCTGATCGGGATGCCGCGCAGGCGCAGGGCGCGGGTGATTTGTGTCATAAGATCGCTGCGGCTGCGCATTAAAATTATAATATCGCGCGGCTCTATGGGGCGGTTTTCCGATTCTAGAATTTCGCCGTTTTTAAGCCAGTCTTCAATACGGTTTGCAATATAGTTTGCGAGGCTGTTTTGCGCGGAAGGCTTGTCTTCGATTTGTGTCGGCAGCGACCATGGCTCGAATTCTGTTTGTTTTTTATTGTCTTCGTCATTTTCAAATAAAGGCCAAAGTTCGCACAATCCGCCATGTTTTTTTGCGCGCGTTCGGTGGCTATAATGGGGTAAAAGATCCTCGCCGAGGCCTTTTGAGACGTTTTCATTGCTAAAAACAGCATCTACGAGGTCTAAAACGCAGGAAACGGAACGAAAAGAGGTGTTAATACGCTCGTTTTTGAATATTTTGCCCGCATTTTCGATCTTTTCTTTAAAATAAGCGCGCATTTTGTGAAATAAGTGCGGCGCAGCGCGCTGAAAACTGTAAATAGATTGTTTTTCATCACCAACAACAAACAATGTTCTGTTGATAGGGCCTTCATTATTAAGCTGGCGGTCTTCGGCGGCAGAAAGGCCGGAGAAAAACTCGTCGCACAATATGCGGATGATCTCCCATTGTTCGGGGTTGGTGTCTTGTGATTCATCAACCAGAATATGATCTATGCCGCCATCGAGTTTATACATCACCCACGGGGTTATATCCTGTTTTTGCAAAAGGGTCAGGGTGAACAAAATCAGATCATCATAATCAAGGACATTATGCGTACGTTTGAGCGCGTGGTATTTGTCCGCAACGGCGCTGCCGATCTGTAATAAATCAAGTGTGTTTTGATATAATTTCGCGCGCATGATGTGATCTGTGACATTTAGAACACGCTCGGCCTCAGCATGAACAATATCCGCGATCTGGGGATGATTGGTGTCGATATCCTTGTTTGTCAGGCGAGCCCTGATGCTGCCGCTCGCAGTAAGATAGGCGCCGCAAGCATAATCATTAAAGGTTGCAATACGGAGAGCGGAAGGGCTTTCAAGCCAGTCCTGAATGTGAATAGCGGCTTGCTGTGCGCCTTTTGTTTTTTGCGCGGCCATACATTTACAGGCCTCGCGCAGTCCCTGAATATCTATATTTTTATCATCACACGCTTCGCGAAGGATTTCGGTCTCTGTCGCGCCTGCTGTGATATCAAGCTGGGACGCCAGAATTGTATCCCACTCCTCTTTTGTGTCTTCCAAAGCTCGCAGGCAGAGCCGTTCGGAGATTAAAGACGAAAGATCTTTGGTAAAGACATCTTCTTGCTGGGTATGAAGTAAACGCGCCATGATCGGGGCAAGCGGGTGATCGGGATGGCTGCGCATAACAGTCAGCACGCTGTCTCTGGCTGCGTTCATTAGGGCGCTCGCTTTGTCTTCTTCGATGGCTTCGAAATTCGGTATCAGGCCTGCCTCAAGCGGAAAGCGCGCCAGAACAGATTGGCAAAATCCGTGAATGGTGGTTATTTTCATCCCGCCCGGCGTGTCCAGAATGCGCGCAAATAAATGCCGCGCGGCGATCATTTGTGCAGAAGACGGGGTGATGTCCAGTAATGCGCTAAGTTCTTTTTCCAAAAGCGTATCGTCCAGCACAGCCCACCGCCCCAGCACAGCGTTAATACGCAGCGCCATTTCGTTCGCGCCCGCCTTGGTAAAGGTCAGGCACAAAATGCGGTGCGGCGCGGTTGCCCCCATGCCTTCGGCATTTGGCAGCATCAGGCGCAAGAGGCGATCAACCAGCACTTTGGTTTTGCCCGACCCTGCGGACGCGCCGACCCAGACAGATTGCGCAGGATTGGACGCGCGGCTCTGGATAACATCGGGGTTTTCTTCGTTTGTATGCCGTCCTTGCTCATTAGCCGAAGGCCGTATGTCATTATTTGCGACAATGTCTCTATTATTTTCATCGGAAGGTGCGTGTGTCATGTGTTTCCCCCTTCATTTGCATTATCATCGAACGCAGACCATTCCTTGACGCGGGCAAGATGCGCGTAATCCTGATATTGGGGGGCGATGGCGGGGCGCGGCAGGCTGTAATAAGGCGTGCTGTCATTATCAAAGGCGGCGATTAAATCTGTCAGGCCGCTGCGAGTTGTGTCGATGGTGGCGCGGATGTCGATATCGAGCTCTTTTTCCTGTCCGATAAGGCTGCTGCCTTTGAGATACCAATACCCAAGATACTGTGTTTGCGGGGATTTGGGCGTGTTTTCAAAACCGCCATCCTCTAGAATCAGAGCGGTGAGAGGCAGTTGCGGCGCCAGTCCGTTTTCTACGCGTTTTTTAGAGATGTCCCCGCCTGTTTTATAATCAATAATTGCAAGCGGCGTGGTAGATTTATCATTTGCATAGGCGCTGTCAAATTGATCAATGCGGTCAACACGGGCGGTCAGCATAAATGATTTCTCGCCGGATCCTGCATTATTGTCTTGCGGGGAATATGTGATATGCGTACGGCCTGTGACTTCGCTGAGCAAGGGGCGGGCGCGCTCTCGCCATTGCGTTTCATGTGTGATAACCCAGTCCGACAATTTTTCAATGCGCGGCCACCAAAAAGCCCAAAGACGTGCATCATCAATGCTGGCGGACAGGATATTTTGCGCAATTTCCATAAATTTCTCGCTGGCTTTATGACGGGGCGGCAATGCGGCGGGATAGGCTTTGATAAAATCCTCCATGATGGCGTGAATGTAATTGCCGAGGTCTTTGTTGCCGGCCTGTTCGTTTATTTCATCCAGTTTATACAGGCGCAAAATATGCCGCGCGTAAATGTGATAAGGGTCTTGCAGCCATTTTTCGATTTGTGTAACGGACAAACGATCAGGGCGCTTATCGGCAGGCGGTGTCGGTGCGGGCCTGTCTATGGGCGCGGGCGGCAGGCTGGTTTTATCAAGTGTACGTGCAAAACCAAGACGTACATCATTGATGTTTTTCTTTAGGTCATAGCCGCAAGCATGAAGAACTGTGTTTAAACGTGAGAGCCAGCGCACGGGCTTTGTCGGGGCGCCGTTATCGCGTTTTGAGCGTGTGAGATAGACATTTTTCTGGCAAAAGCCCTGCACGAAATCATGTGCCGCCAGCCCTGCGGCATATTCGGGGGCGGGCAGGCCGAATTTTTCGCGCATCGGCCGTGACATCCACGGATCGGCCGCAGATTCGGGCGGCCATGTGCCTTCGTTAAGCCCTGCCATGATGATGATATCGGACTGGGCGAGGCGCGCTTCGAGCTGGCCGAGGATAGTAACGCGCGGATGCATACCATAGCGCGCGCGAATGGTCACGCCGCGCATGAGCCCGTCAATGAGCGATATATAATCGCCAAGCGTGATATCGCCCATAACGCCGCAATGTTCATAAAGATCATTGAAAAAACCGGCCATGGCTTCGCCGTCATCGCCTTGCCAGATTTTGTACTGGTTGTCTTGATATTTATCATCTGGCTGCGGTGTGTCCTCAGTGGCGGGCTGAACGGGCGCAGCGCCGATGCGTTCGATGGCTTTAATGTGCGCTTTGATGAAATCGGCGATTGCATGGCGTCCACGTGCCAGCTTTTGCAGATCATGGGTCATGTCATCAATAATTGCGATCAGTTCGCGCGCTTTCTGGTAATCATCCAGCGGCAAATGCAAACGATTATTGTTTCTATATTCGACATTGTCGAAATTATTTGTAATTGTATCCAGATGCGCAGCGTAATCATCAAGGTTTCGCGCTTTTGATACGCCCCGCAGCATACTCAGTTCCAGTGCGGAGATGCAAGACAGTCTTTCATGCGCAGCCATACCCAGCTTGCAGAGCCTGTGTTTCAAAAGCGCCGCGAGATCGGAGGCTGCAAAACCGGATGTAAGTGTTTGCGGAATAAGCATAGCCAGCGCGCCGATGGGCGTCTTGGGCAAAGATGTACCTGCGGAATCATCAACATGCAGATCCCATCGCAAGCACGCCATAGTGACGCGGCGGGCAAGGTGTCTGTCGGGGGTGACGATGGCGATGGTTTGCGGCTGCGCGTCTTGCTTAAGCTCCAAAGCCTCGCGTATAATCAGGCCGATCAGGCGTGCTTCTTCCTGGGTATTATCACATTCATAAAGGCGTATATCCTCCATTGCGCGGGCGATTTTATCCTTGAGCGCGTTGGCGGCCTCGGGCTTGCTCGGGAGAATATTTCGCCACTGGTCTGTGGTTTGCGCAGGGCGCATCATTTCGGCGGCAATAAAGCGGCGTGTTTTTATGATGCTGTGATCCAGCGGGCGCATAAGATCGGTATGGCAAGGCGTCAGCGGCCAGTCTTTTACAGTGCCTGGCGCAAGTTCCAGATTTTCGCAGAGCGATTTCAAGGCCCATTGGGGATGGGAGGGCTCGATGGTCGCCAGATTATCAGCGTCAAGAGTTTGCGTATCAAGGCCGGGCATAATGACAGAGCCTTGAGGCAGATCGGCGATAATGCTAATAAGCCGCGCCGCCGCAGGGATCGATCCTGTGGAGCCTGCGGCTATAACGGGATAGGCAGGCGGATTATCTTGCCAGTAATCAGCCAGAAGATTAATCAATTTACTGCGCCGCTCTGCAGGATCGATATAGCCGTTTTCTTTCAAAATATCAGGCCAGAGCGTGCTGATGATCTCCAGAAATTTAACGGTGATATTCCAGTGTTCGGCCAGATGTTCGGCCTCGACGAGGTTCGGTAAATCCTTGATATCAAGATCTTCGGTCTGTATCTCGTCAAGCAGCGTAATGAGCGAGGTGGCAAGACCAATGGCTTTGTCAAAGGGCATGCGCGGATCGCCCTCTTCGCGGGCGGCGAGTATGGTGCGCGCCAGCATCAGGCGGCGCAATGTTGCAGGCATGGCAGGCGGCAATGCCAGAATGTCGGCGGACAGCGCCTCTGATCCGCTGAGGCCGGATATTTCGAGCGAGAGTAAATCCTCGTCTATGTCCGCAATCGTTGACAGGCGCGGCAGGATAAGCGGTTTGCCCTCGGTCAGTTTTAAAAAGCTGTTTTGAAGCGTACGGCAGGCGCGGCGCGTGGGCAGCAGGATATGAAGCTGCGCGAACGTTTCGGGATTGTCGCCATATAAGCCGAGCAAGCCGCGGGCAAGTGTGTCCGTAAAAGGCAAACCCGCAGGCATATTGAAAATGCCGCGCGGCAGGGTTTTTGGTAGGTGCTCTTTGTTTGTTTGGGCGTTATCTGTCATGCGCTAACCCCTTTGAGGGCTGCGTTTTTCTCAATCCATTCTAGATCTGCGGAGGTGCTGATGTGATACCAGTGCCCGTCATGAATAATCGCAGACAGACGGCCTTCGCGCTCGGCTTTGTCCATCAGGGCAAGAAACGAAAAGGCGCTGTCCGGCGCGCCGTCAAACAGGCGCGGGTGACAAATACGAATGCTCGTCCACATGTAATCGCCGGATTTATCGCGGGCACGTACAGGGGGCGCAGCTTTGTCTGGGCTTGTATCTGTGCCCATATGATAATCACCGCTGCCCGGTGTGTCCATTTTGGAAACCGGAAATAAAAGCAGCATAAGATCCATTGTGTCGCTGTTCCATGCGCTTTCCATACGCGACAGCGCGGAGGCGGCGGCATCTGTCCAGATCATATCGCCGCTGAGCACGAAAAAGGGGCTGTTATTCATGGCGGGTAGCATGTTTTTAATGCCGCCGCCTGTGTCCAGTAAATTATCTTCGTGAAATAGATGAAATTGCGGCGCTTGCAGTGTATCAAGATGCGCGGCGACCATATCGCCCTTGTAATGGGCATTGACGGCGATGTCGGTAACGCCGTGCTCTCGCAGGGCGCTGATCGCGTAATCCATGATCGGCTTGCCTTGTACGGGGACTAGGGGTTTAGGGCAGTTATCGGTATAAGGGCGCAGGCGAGAGCCGATTCCCGCCGCCGTAATCATGGCGCGGGTAATGCGCGGCGCAGGATCGGGGAGTTTGAAATGATCGGGGGCGTTTTCAATCGTAATGTCGCGCGCGCCGTTTTCACGGTTTTTGATGGTAATATTTATGGGGGTGTGCTGGGCGATATCCTCGAGCGCTGTGCCGGTTTTCTCCGGCCATTCAATGAGGCTGATGCCGTCAAAAAGTGCATCTTCAATCCCCAGCTCATAAACATCGGACGGAGTTTCAAGGCGGTACATATCGAAATGATACAGATCCCCCGCCGGACTGTCATAGGTCTGGACAAGTGTGAAGGTGGGGCTGGGGACATCGAGAAGGGGATTACGCGTTAAGGCGCGCAGAGCCGCGCGGCAGAAAACGCTTTTGCCTGCGCCCAGATCACCGGACAGGCAAATGACAGCCGGGGCTTTGATCGCCTCTGCCAGATTTTGCGCAAGCGCGCAGGTATCATCTTCGGAATATGATATAAAATGCATTTCTTTATTAAGCATGAAGCAGGCGAGATTTTCAACGTGCGCGCAAGGGTCACGCACATTTTATTAGTTGCCATAACTTATTGACATATTGATTTGTGCGGTGCTAGAGTGCGGGCAGTTTAAAAGCGGCAAGTAAAAAGCCGAACAAAAAAGGACAAACAGATGAAAATTTTTTCAGAGAAACTATCACAAAAGGATTATATCTCGGGTGCCGCACTAGGCAGTATGTTTGCACTAATCTCTGTCCTTGGGAATGATATGGCGGACGATACTATGGATAGATATGAAAATTATGCGCCGGCAGAAAAGCACGCTGAGTTTACAGGGAAGGCCGCAGCAGAGGCGATACAAAACGGATTTAATTATTATATTGATGGCGAGAGAAATGTTTCGTTACAAGAGAGTTTGACGGAAAAAATGCGCTCGGCGGCGTTGTCGCCAGACGGTAAGGCCTCGGCCAGCATGGATGTTGCGGCAAGCGCATCGTTTGATATTGATGATTTAAACGCGAAGGCCGATCAAATGATGGGCGAATTTGAAGATAAAGCAAAAGCACAAGTAGAAGATGCGAAGCATTATAAGACAAGGTATTCAGCAATGTTTTTGTGTGCGTCTTTATTGGCTTTGTATAGCGCGATCGGCACGATTGTAAATCCGAAAGGGCGGGCGCAAGCTGCGAACAATCAGGTCTTACCAAAACCGAGCCTGTAACGGCCTATTGATTTTAAAGAAGATGGATAAAAAGATGAAAATTTTTTCAAAAGACCAGCCGAGAGAGGACTATGTCACAAAGGCGCAGATCGGCGGCATGCTGGCAGGTATTTTTTTTGCATTACATACGATAGCGGACAACACAATAGAGAAGTACGAAGATTATTCGCCAGCAGAAAAGCGTGTTGAATTTACAGAGAAAGCCGTAGAAGAGGCGATGCAAAGCGGGTCTTCTTATTATATCGATGAATTGAACATGAACGCCGATCAAATGATGAGCGAATTTGAGGATAAAGCAAAGGCAAAAATAGAGGATGCCAAGCTATTTAAGGCAATAGGTGCTGTTGGGATCGCGTTATTCTCTTTATTCGCTGTACACCAGGCGGCCGGCGCGATTATAGATCCGAAGGCACGGTCAGAAAATGCGAAAAATCAACCATCACCAAAGCCGGGCCTATAACGGATAAGCGTTTTAATGATAAAGAGGTCTCGCGGGGCCTCTTTTTTGTATGGCTGTGCGCGCGGATTGTTTTCGTGTTTGCAAGCAAGAGGTAATCTCTCTTATAATAAGAATATGGACTGTTTTAAAATGCGAGTATTGGTTTTTATGTTTTCTGTGATGTTTTGCGCGTTTGCGGCCGTGCCTGTCTCCGCGCAGCAGCCGCTGGGCGAGGTTACGGACGAGCCGCTCTGTTTCAGCATAATTAACGAAGCCCCCTTTACCGTGATCGGCACAGTCGCAACCCAGTATTATATTCGCGCAGACGGCATTAAAGCCCGCCACCGCGAGAATTTCAGGCTGGGGCCACAGGACTGGAAACAATTATGCACACGCGGGCCGTTTTTTGACGGGCGTATGCTGGATATCACATTGAAAACATTGGTGCCGATTTTTGAATGCCGCACGGCCTTTTACGAGGATTTACGCGTGCAGGGCGAATATAAAGAAGAAGGCGGCACGGAAACGTGGATCGATTGCCTCGATCCACGATAGTTTTTTATAGACGCAGTTTTGAGCTGTGCCGCTGAAGTTACGGTATCATTGGATTATATTGATCTTGTTCAACTTGTGGTGGCGCGTTTGCCGCTTCGTGTACGATTTGGTTGTCCACTATTCTTATAACAGAGTGGGTTACGATAGGTTCGTGCTCGCCTACGGATATCTGCTGCCCTCCTTTGCCTGCACTGCAAAGGCAGCCGCAGACATGATTTATTACGTCCGCGCTAGGCACATCTTCGTCAAAAGCATCCATGTTAATGGCGGCGTTTGCGGGATAGCCGTTTATAGTATCTAAATCAAGGTTGTCTATAGCATCTATTGCACTCTGCTTGTCCGCATCTACGGGACTGGCCTTTATGGCTTGCTTTATGTCTTCTTTGGTTATGGTTCCATTTTCCAGACTATTCTTAACCGCATTGATATCATCCATGTTTATGGTTCCGTGTTCAGGAAGAGGCTCTAGCATTCTGTCAATGGTTTGCTGAAGCTCTTCTTGACTGTGTATGAGAGAGATAGCATCCATGTTGATGTCTGCGTCTGCGGGAAAGCCGTTTATAGTATCCGGCTTATAAGGTTCGAATACCATGCCTTCTGGTATAGCTGTTGCAGCGAAATCTTTGGCGATAGTTGGTGCCTCAACGGCCATTTTGTGCGCGTTGAGTGAGATACCAAAGGCTTCTTCGATGATGGATAGGATATTATTCCACGATGAATCGGGAATATCATATTCATCAACTAAGCTGAGGCGCAATGTATCAATTTCGTTATCAAGGTTGGCATTGTTTTTGATTTGAATTTCCTGAATCGCATTGCCATCCGGATCATTCATTGTGATGCTATTGTCGCTTATGGATACGCTGCCATCTACCAAACCTTTAAGACGTGCCAGAACAATAGTATCATTCGTCGTTTCTTCCGGCGCATCTTCTTGTTGCGGGGCTTTGTCTTTGTCTCTGTTCCAAGGGGTTAATCTGCTATCCCGACCCATTCTTCCGCCGTTAAAAGCGTTACCTTCTCTAAGATTTGATTCTACAGGCTCTTGTGTTTGTTCTTTATTTTGATCCTCATCTTGCGATGAGCGTCCTCTGCGCGTTCTGCTTGTTGATCTTCCATTACGATCGCGTGCCATTTTTTTTAATCCCCTTATTCGTTCTTATTACCCAAAGCTGCATAGGTATTTTTATGAATTACTAGCCCTTATGATAAACGAGAGGAGTTAAAAACATCTTAATAAATGGGGTTGTTTTATTCGGAAGCGTTTAAGCGGCGTTATTATTTGGCCTGAACATCGCCGATCGGGCATGTGATCATGACGGTTGTGCCGACGCCTTCGGTGCTCTCCAGCGTAATATGGCCGCCGTGAAGCTCGACAATGTTTTTAACCAGAGACAGTCCGAGTCCTACGCCATCGCGTTTTTGATGCAGGCTTTCATCCGCGCTGCGTTCAAAGGGGGTGAAGATGCGTTCCTGGTCTTCGACGGCAATGCCGCTGCCGGTGTCTTTGACGGACATCATAAATTTGGTTTTGGTCACTTTGGCAGAGAGTGTGATTTTGCCGCCTTCGGGTGTAAAGTTAATCGCGTTGCTGATTAAATTCATCATGATTTGTTTCATTCGGAGCTGATCCACGTGCACAATAATGTCGTCATCCGGCAAATTCGCTGTGAAGGTCACTTGGTCTTTTTGCGCCCAGTCTTTGGCAAGATCACATATTGTGCCTAAAATCTCGGATAGCGGCGTGTCTTCGTAATTAAGCTCCAGATAACCGGCTTCGATGGTGGAAAGATCCAGAATATCGTTGATCAGGCGCATCAGACGGTTGCCTGCGTCCTGAATGTCGTTTGAATATTCTTTTTGTTTGTCGTTAAGGTCGCCGAAATATTCATTATGCAGGATTTCCGCAAAGCCCATAATGGCATTGAGCGGGGTGCGGAGTTGATAGGAGACGTTCGCCAGAAAGTCCGCTTTGAGCTTTTCGGCTGTTTCCAGAGCGGCGTTCTTATCGCGCAGTGCCTGTTCGACGCGGGCGGTGTCTGTGATGTCGACATGGCTGACTAGGACGCCGCCATCGGGCAGCGGCACTGTTGTGTATTCGACCAGTGTAAGGTCATTAAATTCAAGACGCCCTTCGCGTTTTTCGCGTGTTAAGCACTGTTTTATCAGGGTTTCGCGCGTATCTTCCCAGTCCGCAAAGGCAATGCGCGGCTTCATTTTTTCGACCAGACGATTAATATGCGGCTGCGCGTTTAAGTCTTCGGGGTTGAGCTTCCATAAATTGCCAAAGGCCGGATTATAAAGTTTCAGGCGGCCATCACCGCCAAAGGCTGCAACGCCCTCGGTTAGATTATCAAGGGTTTCCTGCTGTACGGCGATTAAAGTATTGTAAGAGGATTCCAGTTCCAGACGTGAGCTGACATCCTCAAAGGTCATCATAAGCCCGCCCATCGGGTGGGGCACGACCAGCATACGCAGCGCGGCGCCATCGGGCAAATACAGCATGTCTTCGTGCGCATTGATCATATTGGTGAACATGTTAAGCCAGCCTTGTTTAAAGCTGCGGAAATCGGCCTGTTCGGGCAAGCGGCGCATTTCACGCATTTTTTCCATTAAATCGCCAAGTTTCGGTGATCTGTTCAGATAGCTGTCTTCGACATGCCAAAGCTGGGCAAAGCTGGAATTATAAAATTCAAGCCGCTGGTCTACGTTGAAGATCACGACGGCGGTTTCAAGCTGTTCCAATAATTCCTGATAGGCGGCATTGTAGCGTTTTCTTGCGGCGAGGACATCTTGTTCGCGCGTGATATCGCCGGCGAGGTGCAGGGTCGCGTTTAAAAGCGGCGCGGAACATTTGGATACAGACAGCACATGGCGTTTACCATCCGGTTTAATGAGCGCAAAAATTTGTCTTTCATCATCTTTGTTTTTTAAAGGTTTAAGCGGCAAAATCTTTTGATCAGCGATAATTGAGGCTTGTGTCGCGTCGAGCGAATCTGCGTAGGCTTTATTGCACCAGATAATGCGGCTTTGTTCTCCGGTCATCCAAAGCGGATCGGGGATGGCATCAAGCGCAATTTGAAAACGTGTGTTATCGCCAGAAAGTGCTTCAATTGTTTGTGTTTTATCCGCGATTGTGGCGGCATTGTCGGTGATGTCTACAAAAAATAGGGCAGAGCATTCAGAATCTTGATTATCTTCACTCTGTTTGCGGCCGTTGATTTGCAATGTTTTTGGCTGTGATGATGCGGTTTTCACCGCGAGTGTAAAAGGGTCACCGTTTTGTTTCAAATTTGTCCATGCCCCGTCTAGCGCGGCGGCGTCCGCAGGGGAGAGCGCGTTTAAAATATCGGCAAAGCCCTGAATTAATGTGTCTTCGCAGCCTAAAAGAGCGGCGAGATTGTTGCTGGTGATAAAGCTGTTTTCTGCGTTGCCGATATCAGCAGCATAGGGGAACGGCATGACATCGAGTAGGGTTTGAAGCCTGTCTTTGTCGCGGCGGAGCGTTTTTATGTTGAGTATATTCGTTAACATTGCCCGTTATTCTATCCTTGATATCTTCTGCAAACAAGATCCTCTTGTTATGAAATGATAATAGGCTATATTTCGTTAAAGTTTAATAGTCAATTTAACAGTGAATATACAGTAAATATAAAGGATAAGGTAATTTTATGAAGTTATTACAAGCCGTTGAAGAGCGCCGCGCCGTGAAGCATTATGATGCAGATTTTATGATGCCCGAAGAGGATATCAAGACATTAATAGAAACGACCTTAAAATCACCGACATCGTTTAATATTCAAAACTGGCGCATTGTTTTGGTCGAAGACAGCGCGAAAAAACAAGCCATCCGCAAGGCGGCTTGGGATCAGGCGCAAATTACCGATGCCAGCCTTACATTTGTTTTATGTGCGGATCTTAAGGCTTGGGACAAAGACCCTGCGCGATATTGGCGCGATGCGCCGCAAGCGGTTCAGGATATTCTGGTGCCTATGATACAGCCTTTTTACGAGAGCCGCGAATGGATGCAGCGTGATGAAGCGATGCGTTCTGTGGGGATTGCCGCGCAAACCATGATGTTAACAGCCAAGGCGCTGGGATATGATAGTTGCCCGATGATCGGTTTTGATCAGGACGAAGTTGCCAAGATTATCAATTTACCCGAAGAGCATGTCATCGGCATGCTTTTGGTGGTTGGCAAGGCCGCAAAGCCTGCAAACCCGCGCGGCGGACAATTGCCGGCGGATGATGTTATTATCAAGGATTGCTTTAAATAGACGGGCCTTCTTTGCGCAGGGGTTTATTCAAGCTGTATTTTTGCAACAGAGCTGCGTCTTGTAGTTTGGGGTCTTGCGCGTTCATCCATGCATTAAATGGTGTGCCGGGCTGAATATTTTCTTTTTTAATGTCCGCGAGGTAATTATAGCTGAGGACGTATTTTTGCTGGCGTTCCAGATCGCGCGTCGTGGGAACCCAATTATTACGCGCGCCGCTCAGATTATCGGTCAGATCATCCAGTTTACCATCCAGAGAGTCTGGATTTCTGCCCGCACGTACAATGGAATCAAAATAAAGTTCGTCGTGTGTGCAAACCGAGCCGTCGGGCAAAATATCGCCTTTTGCGCGGTGGGTCATCCCGTCAATGCCGTTTATGATGCGCTCGTTAAAGCCGACATCGCGCAGATCCTGATATGTCCAGTCTGAATCCTCGACCAGATCATGGCCTTTTTTAATGATGTGCTTGGACAGCGATCTTGTGCTGCTCATTGATACGCGCGTTGTGTGGAAATTGTAATCAACGCCTGATTTATCACGCTGGGTTATCAAGGCGGCATTCACAATAAAGCTCATTAGATTATACGGCGGAAAATCGATGCCTTGCGCTTGTTGCTGGGCAATGCGTTGTTTTATTTCATTTTTGGTAAACATGATTACGCTTTCTTTATACAAATAAAATTATTATGACAATACGTTAATACGACTTTGTTTGTCAATTAAAATGATTATAACGTATGGCCTAAAGAATAACAGTGCGGTTTCCGGTGATGAAAATGCGGCGCTCTGCGTAATATTGAATGGCACGCGCCAGAACTTGCGCTTCGGTATCGCGGCCCATTTTCTGCATTTGGGCGGCATCAACGCTGTGGTTTACGCGCGCTGTTTGCTGGTCAATAATAGGACCTTCGTCCAGATCGGCCGTTGCAAAATGCGCGGTTGCCCCGATTAATTTCACGCCGCGTTCATAGGCTTGGTGATAAGGGCGCGCGCCTTTAAAACCTGGCAGGAACGAGTGATGAATATTAATGATGCGCCCGTGATAATCATTACACAGATCATCGGATAAAACCTGCATGTAACGCGCCAGAACAACACATTCGGTGTTTGTGTCCTCGATTAGCCCGCGCAGGGCTTTTTCCTGCTGTTTTTTATTGTCTTTGGTCACGGGAAGCACATGAAAGGGCAGGCCGTAACGCTCTGCGTGCGGGCGTGCATCATCATGGTTTGATACGATGGCTGTGATATCAATCGGCAGATGATCTGTGCGCCAGCGATAAAGCAAATCATGCAGGCAGTGATCATGTTTGGACACCATGAGCATTGTACGCGGCTTATCGGCTATGGCGTTGGCGCTCCAGTCCATTTTGAAATGCGTGCCGATTGTTTCAAAATCACGAATAAAGGCCGCAATATCGTCTTTGGGTGTTTGCGCCGAGAGCGCAGAAAAAACAACGCGCATGAAA
>Ga0136600_1000573_pt1 | contig 19497 bp, 16 predicted proteins | sample AntRauMFilla2698_FD_104634 | JGI IMG/M metagenome (GOLD analysis project Ga0136600, IMG submission 104634) | Saline lake microbial communities from Rauer Islands, Antarctica - Metagenome Filla 2 #698 | ecosystem: Environmental > Aquatic > Non-marine Saline and Alkaline > Saline | place...
AGCTGCCTCCCATAACTGCATACGCCTCTCGAGTCGTTTCTGGAAGTCTTGCTTATCGATAGGAAGGTGAAGGTCAGAGAGATCGTTTCCCCCATAGAAGATTAAAACAACTTTGGTAAAATGATAATGCTTTAGGTAAGTTTCTAGGGCATAGAGGTAGTGGAGCGGACCTGTATTTGCTTCACTAACATTAATGAGGTTTTTCCTCTTATTTTTAATGAGACTCTTTTGCAATTCAAAGATATCTGGGTTTCGAGGGTCAAAGAAAGAATCACCAATCACTAGGATATTTTCATAGTCTTTGTCATAGCGTTGGATATCGAGTCGAGGAATGGAATTGGGTAAAATACTTGCTCGAAATAAATTGAGGTACAGAAAGAGAGCAGCGATGCAGGAGAGGAGGAAGATAAAAGTAGAGATAAGCAATGTCTTAAGCATGAATTAATAGTGTGCAGGAATCTTTACTGTAAAACAAGTTCCCTCGCCCTCTTTAGAGTCAAGAGAAATTTTCCCATTATGAATATTGATAATGTGTTTAACAATCGCGAGTCCTATTCCTGTTCCGCCGGCATTACGAGCGCGTCCGCTATCAACGCGATAAAAACGTTCAAAAAGACGAGCATGATGAATCTTTGAGATCCCAATGCCATTGTCTTTAACTTTAAGAATATCCCATTTGCCGTTCTCAGAGGCCATCCATGTCACCCAAACTTCTCCGCTCTCTGGAGTGTATTTGAGTGCATTTTCAATAAGGTTGGTAAGCACTTGCTCAATAAATTGAGCATTGGCCCAAATTTTTTCGATGCTACTATCAAAGTGAATTTGAATAGCTTTTTCTAGATAGGCTTGCTTAACATTTACAATCACGGACTCAGTTAAGTCCTCAGGGTTTAAGGACTCTTTCATTACCTTTTGACTGGATTCAATAACTGACAAATGGAGAATATCATTAAAGAGTGTCGTTAATCTGTCAGCATTAGATTCAAGTTTATCAAGGAAGGGAATGATGCTGTCACGCTTTTCAATCGGGGTATCTTTAATGACCTGGGTGAAGCCTTTAATCGCCGTTAGAGGCGTACGGATTTCGTGACTAACATTCGCCACAAAGTCCTCTCTCATTTGCTCTGCGAGCCTTCTCTCCGTTACATCATGAAAGACGCCAACTGCTCCAAAGACATCTCCTTTCTGGTCAAAGAGTGGGTTCACCTTGATATCAAAGAATGAGTTTCTCTTTCCACCTTTTATGGGAAGCTCCACATTCCCCCTCTTGATGGGCTCACCAGTCAGGAGGCAATCTGTAAAAAGTGATTGGAGTTCAATATCACTTGTCACTTCCCAGACCTTGAAAGTGATGATCTCTTTACTTTTAATTTCTTTTGGTAGGAAGTTCTTTTTGAAGTGGTTATTGGCAAAGAGAATATCCTCTTTTAGTCCTACCGCGAGAATACTGTCGGTGATGGATTCCATCACAGTACTCATCTTTTCATTTTCATTGTAGAGCTGCTCAATATATTTCTCTAGTCCTTCCTGTGCATGATCTAGTGTTTTTTCAACAATGGTCCATTCGTCCTTTGGTCCACTTGGTAAGAGAGGTAGTTCACTCTTGGTAACATTTTTCATTTGATCAACTTTCTTGAGAATTGATCTAAGGGGAAAGGAGACTTGTAGTGATCCCCACATTGAAACGAGGGAGGTCAAAACAAGAAGAGGAAAGAGAAAAATGATAATAGAGCGATCAAGCTCCTTCATAGCTTCATCAAGCTTATTGAGGGGGACTGTCTGACGAATGATAAAACGCTCATTAAGACCACTCATTGAAGATTCAAGTGAAACAGCACCAAATATTTGATTTGATCGGGCCACTTTGTCATAGCGAATTTTGCTGGAAAAACCAAAGCGTAGTGCCTCTTGGAACTCAGGATAGCGGAGTTGGTCATCCATGAGTTCAGGTTTTAAGTAATTGTCACAGAGAACCTTTCCACCTGCATCAACTAGGGTATAGCGAGTTTTCCAGTTAAGCTTGAGGGATTGGCACCATTTAAGAGGGGAGATCTTTTGGGTTTGAATTGAGTTTTTTATGAGGGTGAGTGATTCTTGAAGTTGAACTTCAGCCTGAGTCGTAATAAAGGTCTTTAAATAGTATCTGGCCATCCAAGCGGTGCTAATAATGATGATAGAGCTTACGATGATTTGCATCATTGCAAGCTTTCTAAAAAAGCGCCAAGGTAGGGAGTCTAAAATATGAGAGAAGCTTGTCTTGTCCTCTGGCTTTGAAAAGAGAAACCTCTCTTTCAGATTTCTTTTAAGCGTCTGCGGCCACTCGATAACCAATCCCCCTGATGGTCTCAACCAATTTTGAGTACTCTTTGAGTTTTTTCCTGAGACCAAAGATATGAGTATCGATAGTTCTGTCTGTTACATGAACAGGTCCATCTTGAATAAATTCAACTAACTGATTTCTTGTGAGGACTTTTCCGGGTTGTTTAAGAAAGGCGACAAGGAGCTTATACTCACTTAAGGTAAGTTCCAACTCTCTATCTTCGATCCATGCTTTACACTGATTGGTATCAACTTTTAATGCATGAACGGTATAGAGACCGGTATCTCTTTTTTCTTCAGTGAGTTTTATCAGAGATTCTGACCTTCTCAGAAGTGCACTTACTCTTGCCATTAATATATTTGCATCAAATGGTTTCGTAACATAATCATCGGCACCAGCATCAAGGCCTTCAACAATATCATCGGGTCTGGTCATTGCTGTTAGCATTAGAATGGGTTTGTCTTTGGTTTTTTTAAACATGCGGAGGAATTTGCAAATTTCAAGACCAGATGTTCCTGGCAACATTCGATCTAAAATATAAAGATCAATATTGGAGTCTTGAGTTTGAATATGCTCCAAAGCCTCAGATCCATCTCCAATGACTTGGACGGAGTGGCCTTTGTTGGTGAGTTGTATATTAAGGATATCCGAAATATCGGCTTCGTCTTCAATTATGAGAATGTTTGAACTCATGATCTTCTCCATTTGATACCTATTCATCCTTGAGGTTGTTCGCTATGTCAATTACCTAAGTAATTATCATTATTTTAATCACTTGGCCTTTTGCAGACCTCGATATAAAGCCTTAAAAGGCAATTAAAACTAAATTCTAATAAAATCTGAAAGATAGGAAAGTGTGCTGTGAGTCATTGCTTTCATGAAATCCAATTTTTGGGTAGTCTATAGCAATAAAAATTCAGGCAGGGAGGCCCCGGTTGAAACGACTTTCTTTTATTACTCTTTTATTTTTTCTCTATGCATGTGCAGGACCACAGTTCAGTTACAGAACAGTGCCGATGGCCCCTGGCGAATCCCACAAAGAGCATTTTAAGAGCGCTAAGAAGTTTATGATAGCAACTCAAGGGCGATACTCAACAGCTGCTGGTAAGAAGATGATGGAACTTGGCGGTAATGCAATGGATGCAGCTGCAGCTGTTTCTTTCGTGATCTCGGTTGAAAGACCCCAGTCCACGGGATTAGGAGGTGGAGGTTTTCTTCTCTATTGGAAACCTGGTTTAGCGCAGCCCAAGACTTATGACTTTAGAGAGAAAGCACCACTTCTTGGAAAGGAAGATATGTTTCTTGATAAATCTGGAGAAGTAATCCCAAGAAAGTCTCTTGATGGTGTTTTTGCAGGTGGTGTTCCTGGTTTAGTAGCGGGAATCGTGAAGGCCCATGGAGCCTACGGTAAGCTTCCTCTTGCAACAGTCATTCAGCCAGCGATTGATTTAGCCGAAAAAGGATTTCCCATTTATCCTGGTCTTGCTAAGGCGATGAGCTATCGAGAAGAGGTCTTAGCGTCATTTCCTGCGACTAAGAAAATTTTCTTCAATAAAAAAGGAGAGCTTTTACAAAAGGGGGACCTCCTTAAACAAAGAGATTTGGCAAAGACGTTACGAACAATTCAAAAAAAGGGCCGCGATGGCTTTTATAAAGGTTGGGTCGCAAAGGCGATTGTAGATGAAGAGAGAAGACGAGGTGGCCTTATTCGTTGGAATGATTTGAATCGTTACAATGTTGTCGAACGACCGCCAGTGAAAGGAACTTATAAAGGTTATGAAGTTTATAGCATGGGGCCTCCAAGTTCAGGGGGGATTCATGTGATTCAAATCCTTAATACTGTGGAGCCAATGAATCTTGGTCATTACGGAATTCAAGACCCAAAGACAATTCACTATACCGCTTCGGCCATGCAACAGGCGTTTGCCGATCGGGCACGTTATCTTGGAGATGCTGACTTTGTGAAAGTTCCGATTAGTGAACTTACTTCAAAAAGCTATGCTGATAAAATGAGAAAGCAAATTCCAAAAGATAGACCATTGCGAATGGAAGAAGTTAAGGCGGGTGCTTTTGATGGTTACGAATCACCAGAAACAACTCACTTCACGATCATGGACTCTGAAGGGCATGTTGTGAGTTCAACTCAAACGATAAACGGTTACTTTGGATCAGGTTTAGTAATACCAGGCACTGGAATTGTTTTAAATAATGAGATGGATGACTTTGCGACAAAGATCGGAGCTTCTAATCTCTTTGGTGCAGTTGGTGGTCGTAATAATCTTGTTGAAGCAGAAAAGAGACCACTATCAAGTATGTCGCCGACAATAGTCATTAAAGATGGAAGGCCTATCCTTGGAGTTGGCACCCCCTCGGGGACGCGAATCCTCACGTGTGTGGCCCAGACAATTCTTAATTACTTAGAACATAAAGAGCCATTGATGAATGCTGTGTCAGCAGTCCGTTTTCACCAGCAATGGTCACCTGATGAACTAAGAGTCGGTGAGGTTGGTCTTAAAAGAGAAACTGAGGTCGCTCTTAGAAAGATGGGTTACAAGATTAATCATAAGAATTTAGGCTGTCGTATTCAGGCCATAGCGAATGAAAATGGTACTCTCATTGGCGTTTCAGATCCTAGGGGACAGGGAATGGCGGATGGAATTTAGGGCATTTACAAGAATTCATCCGTGTTAATATAAAAGTATGAAAAAACCTCCTTTTCCGGATAAGATTTGTCTTAAACCTTTTGAATATCTTGAAATTGGGACTCCCAAGAATGGGAAAGTCGATTGCTATTCCTGTTGCCCAACCATTCTTCCTAAGCCCACTGGAAATCTGTCCAAAAACACAATCGAAGAAGTGTGGAATTCTGATGTTTATAAAGACATAAGAGAGAGTATTGTTGACTCAAGCTATCGTTTTTGTCGGCATGATCTTTGCCCTGAAATCCAATCCGAAAATCTTCTTGATTTAGGTGTCGTCGAAAATACCGACTTCTTACGGGCCTTAAAAAGTGGAGACTATACTGCTTTAGGAAACCCTAAAGAAATTAATCTAGCCTATGATCAAACCTGTAACCTTGCCTGCCCTAGCTGCCGCAGAGATTATATAACGACTAATAGCGAGGACAATGATGCGATTATGGCAAAGATCACTGAAGATATTTTATCTCGGGATCTCACTAATACAAAAATTATTGCTTGCTCCTCTGGAGACCCTTTCGTCAGCAAACACTTTCGCCACTTACTTTTTAACTTAGAAGGGGAAAAGCATCCCGGACTTGAGATTCAGCTGATGACCAATGGTCTTATGTTTAATAAGTTGGCTTGGCAAAAGCTCCACAAGGTTCATAAGAATATCAAAATGACCTGTGTTTCTATTGATGCGAGTAAGCCTGAAACATATGCGATTACACGAAGGGGAGGGAATTGGGATACCCTTATGGAAAACTTAATTTTCCTATCTCTCCTAAGAGAAAGAGGTGAGCTCTCCTTTTTGCGTCTTGATTTTGTTGTTCAGGACCATAACTATAAAGAAATCCCTGAGTTTATTGCTTTAGGAGAGAAGTTTAAAGTTGATCAGGTCTTTTTTCAAAAAGTGGCCAATTGGGGAACCTTTTCACCAATAGAGTACAAAGAGAGGCAGGTCTATAACGAAGAGCACCCTGACTTTCAGCAGTTCCTTAAGGTCATAAAAAGTGAAGAAATGAGAAAGCCTATCGTAAACCCTGGAAACTTTGGTCACTGGGTAGGACCTTTAAAAAAGAAACATTCTTTTAATCTAATAAATGCTGTAAGGCATAGTTTACGAAAGAGATGGCGAGGTTTACAGAAACAGAAAGCATCAAAAAAGCCCGCTTAATTTGCGGGCTTTTTTATATTAATTCAAAGTCGTGGTCACATAGAGACGAAAGATTTTATCGCGAGTTCTCCTAATCGTGCATTGACCGTCGTTTTTCTTGTCAATGAGGAAGTCATAATAATCAGGAAGTGTGTCAGCTATCTCTAGCACACTCTTTCCCTCATGATCTCCAAAATCGACGAAGACCATATCCTCTTCAATAATACCTGTTAAGGGGCTTACTTGTTGTTGGGCCATGACTTCCCTCCTTAGAATATCTGATGGCAGAATTTGAACCGAATTCCTAGAGGTTAGCACTTTCCCTGTTTCTAACCTCATGAAAATTGTTGCAATCCAATCACGTTTTGGAAAGAAAAAGTTATAAAAATGATTAGTAGATTTTATTTGTCGTAAAAGAAACTCTTAAAATAACTGACAATGAGGCGAAACTCTTGAGGGTATTGGTCGGCGATCAAGATTTTAATAAGATCTAAAGACTCAAAGAGCTTTGTGGGCGGGCGAAAGGGACGACCAGTAATCATCGCTGAAATAATGTCCATCACTGTCACTAGCATGGTTTCAAAGCCAGCAATAAGCTCTCCGTCACTTTGCTTCTTAGAAAGGTCAAGATGAAGTTCGTTAGTCAGTAAACTAAATGAGTGGTGATGTTTAATAATAGCAAGGTGATTTGGACTCAAAGGAAGACGTCCCTTAAGTATTTGCACAGAATGGTCAGCATGTTGGCTAAGAAGGACTTTCTCACCTTCAGTGAGGTTGTCTTGATCGTATTTCTCTGCAGGGATTGAACACATCCCGATATCTTTAAAATAAGAGGTGATAAAAAGATTTTCAATTTCCTGATCACTATAGAGCTGAGAATACTTCATTAAGCCCAAGAGAAAGACACTTGCAATTAGAGGTTGGGAGTATACAAAGTGGTGCTTCTGCTTAATGAAATCTTTTTGTAGGGGCTCTAATAAACTGACTCGGTTAAGTAGAAAGTAGGCTAAATTCTTTGCGCATTGGTGCTGGAGCTTAAGAATTCCATCATCAGTAGGGTTTTGATAAAGATAGCCCATATTGATGGTTAAGAGATTCATTTGCATACGACCCTTTTCTTGAGGGTTACCCACAGAGAGGGAACGGGTCACTTGTAATAGGTTTTTTTGAACGGCCTCTATGATAAGATGGCGGCTTTTTCTCTTAACGAATAGGTGAACCTGACCCCTTGATATTAAGTCCTTTAATAGAGGCTTATTCGTAAAGACACCTCTTCTAAGTGTTCTTATGAATTCTCCGTTTTTAAGTCCATATATGTCGCAAGGGGCGGTGGAAATAAAAAGAAGCTCTCTAATACTTATAGGAATGAGCTGGAGGGTAAGTTGATTTTTGGCGAGTGATTCATGTATTTCCACAAACTTATATTATCACTAAATTTCAGCGGACTGTATAAATTCTGTGCAGTAAGGAAGGCCTAAGCTCTCAAAATTACTCTAATACTTTGGTACGACTTTTGCTTATATATAGGTATATGACACGTTTACCTTTTTTCCTCTTATTCATATGGGCAGTGCTGGGCTTCTTTCCCTCGCAGGCAGAGGATTATAGTGAAGAGCAGGCAAGTGCTCTTAAACTTGTCACCTATGATGAAGAGCTCTCTCAGTGGAGAAATGAGCTTCATGACCTCTTTGAAAAAATGAAAGTTTATTCACGAGACAATCAAGGCAAGACCGATGCTCGGGAGCTTGTGAGTCTACGCCTACTGGTAAGAAAGTATCATGACTATTATCTTCCCAGGCTAAGGGGAATCACTTCGAAGCAGCCAGCCTTTATGGCCTTTGAGGATATTGTTGAAGTGACAAACGCTCAAACAAAAGTTACTGAGAATTATTCCCGTATAAAAAACCTTTTAAAGATAAGGCAAGGGCGACTTAAGCGAAATGGTATTCGTTTTGATAGAGAGACGGTTAAGCGCTATGAAATAAACCCCAACGATCAAAGAGGAAACGAGTTATGGCACCAGTTTCTTCTCCAATTAAGTGCAGAAGTGTTACTTCTCGATAGCTTTGTCATGGGGTTCTCACCCTTTATAGAAACTAAAGCCTTTCGTTCATTACTCTTAAGAGACTTAAAAGACGAGGTCTCTGAAAATCTAGAGGCGCTGTGGTTTGAAAGCATGGAGAAGATTTTCAAAAGGCAAAGTCTTGAAAAAGCCATAAAGCTTTATGACAACTTTAAAAGTAAGAGGGGGGAACTCTCATTATTTGAGACCACTCTTACAAATGGAATAGAAAAATCTTCCATCTATAAACTACTGCTAGGAAGAGGGGAGAGCATCACCTTTTTTGATGATCTTATTCGTAATATGAACTTTATGGCAAAGAGAAGATGGGACACTTATCGTGCGATTGGATTAGGTGCACTTTTTGAGAGCTCTAAGCTCTTTGGTAACACCTTAGGTGTTTTTCAGTCTCGCCATGGTTACCTTTACCATTGGAGTAAAGAGAAAGAAGAAGAGGTGGCCGCGCAGCTAAAGCCGCTCGACGTGATTATGGAAAAAACGCCCTTTAGGCTTACCGATAAATTTATTCCAGGTCACTTCGGCCATGCTGCCATCTGGACTGGAACAGAAGCTGAACTTAAGAAACTTGGCGTTTGGCAAAATCTCCCAGCCTTAACTAGAAATGCCAGAGAGAAATACAATTATCAAGGGCCTTCCTTTCATAATCTTATAAGAAAAGGGGGAAGAGTAATTGAGGCCCTGAGGCCAGGGGTTCAACTTAATACCTTTAGGCACTTTCTTGAAATTGATGATCTCGCAACCCTTCGGGCGAGAAGTTGTGATAAGGAAAATGTTAAAGATGAAGATGCTCTGGATGAAAGTGGTGAGCTTTTCTGCCTTAATGATGAGCTGAGAAGAGAATACCTCTTAAAAGCTTTTTCCCAAATAGGAAAGGATTATGATTTTGCTTTTGACGTGAACACTGAGCAAACAATTGTTTGTTCTGAGCTCATTTACAGAACCTATCTCGATGTAGACTTTGAAATTTCACTAACTGTCGGTCAGCATAATATTAGTCCCGATCAGGTGGCCCATAAAGGTGACGAAGAGGGAGATCTCTTTAGCCCTATTCTCTTTTATCATGAAGGCAAGAAAGTTGACCTGAGTGGAGAAGAGTTAAGAGACTTTATGAGAAATCTAATGTTCCCTAAGCCCTAGAAAAGTTAAAAACTAGGGCCATTTGCCAAAGCTAGATGGCACTTTTCAGGAATAGTGGCTAAAGTATATTTATTTTCAATTTCTAGTCTAAGTATATGAAATTATGAATAAATGAGATAAAAGGTCTCCACTTCTTCCAATATTCCCCTCTACTGCTATCCTCTAAGTAAATGACTTTGCAGTTCTCCCGAGAGGATTATGTATGTTAAAGAAACAAACCAAGAGCCTATTCCAAAGTTATCTCAATTCTGACAAGCTCGATTCCCCATTGTTATTTCAAGACTCCGGTATCGTAAGTTTTCACTGGGCCAACGATAAGCTTGCTAGCACTTATGTAAGAGAGCTCTTTAAAAATGATACTGGTGATGTAAAAGACAGATTTGAAGGTCTAAAACTTAATCTTGAAAAATTAAAAACATTCCCAGTATGGCTAATGAGTAAGAGAGGTCAAATAAAAAGTGATCTTCATAATCTCTATCAATGTTATCTCGACCCAAGACTAAAGACGAATTGGTTTCATATGGAAGAAGTTTTAGTTTCAATGAATCATGAAGCTGGTCCTTTCTCATCAATAAAGAGTATGCGCTGGTTTGATAAAGATATTTATGCTCAATTTATTTATATAAAAATGTTAGAGTCGTGGGTTCCTCAGAGAAGCTTTAGATTAAGTTTAGATATTCCTTTAGAGATTCGTGCAGGAGGCTCTCCCTTTAATACGATTTCTGCAAAGATTCATCAAATATCCTCTCACGGCCTTGTTCTTCACTTAGCCTCATGCAGTCAAGTGAAGCAATGGACCACTGAAGATATTATTTTTCTCAAAAAGAATATGTCCCTTGAGAATGAGAGAGGAATTGAAAATTGCTTAAAGTCCCAAGAGTGGATGGATTCAATTGAAAACTTCACGATGAAAGGGGATGATTTTCAACTGATCATTCACCAAGGTTTAGATGGGCAAGGAGAGAAGGACAATTTTCTTTTCATTCCCTTCGATAAAATCAATATGCTATCTCTTAAGGCCCATGACCAGAGCATGAAAAACCTTAAGTCTCTATTTGAAGAGACGGAATCAACAATACACAAGTATGTAAACGCAGCTTAATTTAAGCTAACAAGCAGGCATTTTTATGAAACCCCTCCGAAAGTGAGGGGTTTTCTTTTTTACAGCGCTCAATTGCTATGGGACACCTTTCATGAAAGGCACAACCGGAAGGAGGGTTGAGGGGAGAAGGGGGTTCTCCCTTAAGATGAAGGGATGTCATTTCGACTTTATTGATATCAGGAGCACTAGAAAGAAGAGCTTTTGTATAAGGGTGTTGAGGGTTATTAAAAACTTCCTCCCGGGGGCCGTATTCCACAATTTTACCCAGATACATTACTAGAATGTCATCAGCGATATGTTTAACGACATTAAGGTCATGGGTAATAAAAAGGTAAGAGAGGTTCATCTCGTCTTGAAGCTCAGTGAGCAGGTTAAGGACTTGAGCTTGTATGCTCACATCTAGGGCCGAAACAGGTTCATCACAAATAAGGATCTCTGGATGAAGACTGAGCGCGCGGGCAATTCCCAATCTTTGGCGCTGACCGCCGGAGAACATATGAGGGTAGCGGTTTGCGAGATTAGCTCTTAGTCCAACCTTCTCCATAAGGGTGCAGGCTTTATCAAAACATTCATTCTTAGAGAGGTTTGTATTAATCAAAAGGGGTTCTGCAATAAGCCGCCAAGCTGGTTTTCGCGGATTAAGTGAACTATAAGGATCTTGAAAGATCATTTGAATTTTATGAAAGCGATCTTTTGGAGAGAGGTTTTTTTCTGGAACTCCTGAGAACGAAATTTCACCAGAGGTTGGTGCTTCAATTCCCATTAAAGCCTTTGCTAAAGTAGACTTCCCACAACCACTTTCGCCGACAATTCCAATAGTTTTATTTTTCTGCAGACTAAAGGTGACGCCATCAAGAGCTTTAACTGCTTGCTTTTTTCCAAGTATACTGGTGACACTAAAATGTTTTTTAAGGTCTTTAACCTCGAGGATACTCATTTTAAGGACTCCTCATTAATAGGATGAAAACAGCGTATTCTACTCACTTCTCGCGTTTCTAGTGGTGGATGAGCTTGGCACTTCTCACTCTTATAATCACAGCGGGGAGCAAACTGACAACCCTCAGGTCTAGAGAAGAGATCTGGTACTATGCCCGCAATAGAGGGTAGCTTCCCTCTAAAGGGAGTTTGGCTGCCCGGCAAAGAAGAGAGAAGGCCTGAAGTATAAGGATGGTGAGCGTGATGAATGATGCGATTTTTAGCACCACTTTCAACAATCTCCCCTGCGTACATCACCTGAATATGATCAGCAATATTCGCGACGACGCCTAGGTCATGAGTCACAAAGATCATCGCCATTTCATATTGCTCTTGAAGGTCTTTTAAAAGCTGGAGTATTTGTTTTTGAATGGTAACGTCCAAAGCCGTTGTTGGTTCATCGGCTATAAGAAGTTTCGGTTTACAAGCAATGGCCATGGCAATCATGACCCTTTGGCTCATTCCGCCGGAAAGTTCATGGGCATAGGAGTTGATTCTCTCTTCTGGGGCAGGAATGCCCACTTGTCCTAACAAAGAAATCACTCTTTTCTTCCTCTCCATGGAGGTAAATGTTGGTTCATGGATCTTAAGGGACTCCTCTATTTGGAAGCCAACTTTAAAGCTGGGGTTCAATGCGCTCATGGGATCTTGAAAGATCATTGAGATTTCTTTACCCCGTATTTTTTGCCATTGCGATTCTTTGAGATCAAAGAGGTTAAGTCCATCGAAGTTTACGTTTTTTGCGGATACCTGTGCCGTATCTGGTAGCAAGCCCATGAGAGCAAGGTTCGTTATTGATTTTCCACAGCCACTTTCGCCCACAACTCCTAGCGTTTGACCAAGGGAGAGTTCGAAGGAAATATCACGAACTGCTTCAAGAAGTCCCTTCTTAGTCTGAAAAGCAATGGAGAGGTCTTCTACTTTTAAAAGCATTAATTAAACCTACTTTTTGAGTCTTGGATCAAGTGCATCTCTTAAACCATCACCTAAAAGGTTAAACCCAAGAACAACAATTAATATACATAAGCCTGGGAGAGTAACCATCCATGGGCTTGTGGTAATAAAGGCGCGAGAGTCGGCTAGCATTGTGCCCCATTCAGGTGTGGGAGGCTGTGCCCCTAAGCCGAGAAAACCAAGAGCTGCGGCATTCAATATTCCGTCACTAAAACCTAGTGAAATTTGTACAATAAGAGGCGCCATACAATTAGGCAAAACTTCTAAGAACATGATTCTTAAGGGGTGGGCTCCAAAGGTTTGAGAGGCCATAATATATTGCTTCTTTCTTTCCGCCATAACAGAAGCGCGTACAATTCTTATAAAGCCCGGACAGGCGACAATGGCAACCGCAATGACAGCATTAGAAAGTCCCGGTCCCATAACGGATACGACAACAATGGCCAAAAGAATTGAGGGGAAGGCCATGAGGATATCAACGAGCCTCATGATCCAGTAATCGACTTTATTTCCAAAGTAGCCGGCAAAGAGTCCGAGAACGGTTCCAACCGTAGCCGAAAGGAATACAACCGAAAAACCAACGGCCATTGATATTCTTGCTCCATAAATAAGCCGTGATAAGATATCTCTGCCTACATCATCCGTACCAAGGAGAAAATTTGAGTTACCACCTTCTAAAAAAGAGGGAGGTAATCTAAGAGCATTATCAAATAACTGGCTTGGGTCATGTGGACTTAGGAACGGCCCAAAGAGTGCCAAGAAAATAAAGAAGCAGATAAAAATGAGACCAAAAAGAGCACCACGGTTACTTTTAAATGCATCCCAAAACTCCCGCAGAGCACTTTCGAAAAACTCATTGCTTGTTTCTACTTTTGGTAAATTCATCTTAAGCCTTTCTCATCTTTGGGTTAACGATGGCATAGAGAAAGTCGACACTAATATTAATAAGGACAATCATAGTGGCAATAAAAAGGACTCCTCCTTGAATCACGGGATAGTCTCTTGCATTAATACTCGCGACGAGCCACTTACCAATACCTGGCCAAGAGAAGATTGTTTCCGTCAAAATGGCGCCTGTAATAATGGAGCCAAACATGAGACCCATAACAGTGATAATGGGGATAAGTGCATTTCTTAGAGCATGAATAAGGATGATTCTTTTATAAGGTAAGCCTTTAGCCCTAGCCGTTCTGATATAGTCTTCGCTTAAAACCTCAAGCATACTTGACCTGGTCATTCTTGCAATCACGGCGAGTGGAATGGTTCCCATGGCGACTGCAGGCAGGATGAGGTGAGATAAGGCGGATCGAAAAGGGGCGTAGCCCTCGAACTCTATGAGTTCTTGATCAAAGAGAGTGTCAATAAGATAAAAACCCGTAAAGTTTTGGACTTCAAAAATAACATTAATCCTACCACTTACTGGAGTTAAGCCGAGAGTAACACTAAAGACAATAATGAGAATGAGGCCCCACCAAAAAATAGGCATCGAGTAGCCGATGAGAGAGCCTCCCATTAAAAAGTAATCAAAGAAGCGCCCACGATAGAGGGCCGCAATGATTCCCAAAGGAATTCCGATGATCATGGCAAAGAGAAGGGCAGAAATACCGAGTTCTAAGGTAGCCGGAAAGCGACCAAAGAACTCTTCAATAACGGGTCTTTTGGAAATAATACTTTTTCCGAGGTCACCTTGAAGAGCATTGCCTACAAAGGATCCATATTGCATGAGAATTGGTTTATTAAGACCAAGGTTCTCTTTCATCTCTTGATAGACCACTGGGTCCGCGCCTCTTTCTCCAAGGAGGAGCATGACTGGGTCACCAGGAACCATGCGGACAAGGAAGAAACTAAGAAGAGAGACCCCAACCAGGGTTGGAATGAGGTCCTTAAGGCGATTGAGTAAGAACTTTAACATGTTCTATTTAAGGTCAACATTTTTAAAAATATCGCCACCAAGAGGGTCAATTTTATAACCAATAACGTTCTTACTCATCGCTCTGAAAATCTTAGAGTGAGCAATAGGAACCCAAGGGGCTTGAGATTTAAAAATCTTTTGCGCAGTTTCGTAATACTTTGTTCTGGTTTTTATATCTGTTGTCAGTTTTGCTTTAACCATGAGGTCTTCAAATTTCTTATCACACCAACGAGCGACATTTGAGCCAGCGTCAACTCCGCCACAACCCAGAAGGACATTGAGAAAGTTATCAGGGTCACCATTGTCGCCAGTCCAACCCAATTGGATAAGTTGATGCTCACCAAGGCGCGCTTTCTTTAAATAGGTCGGCCAATCATAAGAGATGAGCTTGGCCTTAACACCAATCTTCGCAAGATCGGCTTGCATCATCTCTCCCATTTTTTTACCATTAGGGTTATAGGGACGAGTTACAGGGAGAGTCCATATTTCGGTTTCAAAGCCTTTAGGAAAGCCCGCTTTCTTTAAAAGCTCTCGGGCCTTGACGATATTATGCTCATAAGGCTTTATACTTTTATTATAGCTCCAAATGGTTGGAGGCAATGGGTTCGTCGCTGCCATCGCCTGTCCCAGATAGATGGCTTTTATATAAGATTCTTTATCCAGCGCCATATTGATCGCCTGACGAACAAGAACATTATTAAATGGTTTCTTCTGAGTATTCATCGCCAAGTATCCAACATTAAGACCAGCGCCAGAAAGAAGTTTAAGTCCCTTCTCTTTCTTTATGGAGGGAAGGTCTGCGGGGGAAGGTTCAATCACGAGGTGACATTCGCCAGCTTTTAGCTTTTGATAGCGAACAGAAGGGTCTGGAGTGATCGCAAAGATAAGGCGATCGACTTTAGCCGCTTGACCCCAGTAGTTTTTATTTTTACGAAATCGAATGAGAGAGTCTTTGACATACTTTCTAAAAACAAAAGGACCTGTCCCGATAGGGTTAGTATCCATTTTTTCTGGAGTTCCTTTTTTAATGAGGGAGTCACCATACTCTTTAGAGTGAATACTCATAAAGCTCATGGCGAGGTTCGCAAGAAAAGGTGCCTCTGGTCTGGTTAAAACAAACTTAATCGTTTGATCATCAAGCTTCACAACATCCTTAATAATGTCTCCCATTTCCATTCCAGCAAAGTACTCATAAGAGCCACCGCTTACTTTATGAAAGGGATGGTCTTTTCGTCGCATACGATTTACAGAGAAGAGAACATCATCAGCATTGAGCTCACGAGTTGGTTTAAAGTTACTATTCGAATGAAAAGAAACTCCCTTTCTTAAATTGAAAGTATAGGAAAGGCGATCTTTTGAAATATTCCAGCTCTTAGCAAGGGCCGGACCAATTTCAGTACTTCCATATTTGAAGTCCACCAATTTTTCAAAAATAGTATGAGCAGCAGCATTATTGGAAGTCCCATCTGTCGTGATTTGAGGATTGAAAGCAGTTGGGCTACCTTCTGAGCAATAGACAAAACTCTTTGCTGCATGGGTTGAGACAAGGCCAGTCATTGCGAGGGCCAATAGGGTAAGAAGCATTTTCATGTCGTCCTCTTTGTATTTATCTTTGTCGAAGTCGAAGTCGAAGTCGAATTCAATTGTTATTAATTTTATTGAATGAAGGAAGATGATGCCAAAGGTTTGGACCCTTTGACAACGAAGTGTTTGAGTGAGGGTGTGGTGTGTTAATTGAGCTTTTTCTTAAGAGAGTGACTCCAAAGAAAGGCGACACCTAGGAATACCAAAGATATTAGGGTGAGGATGAGTGCTAGGCCCATGGCCTTAACTACGCCAAGTGTTTCTGCGAGGTTACCAAAGCCAAGATGCATGGCGACTAAATGAATCCCAATGCCACTCATGACAAAGGCCGTTGTTTTTTGAAAGTCCTCTGGAAAGGTCTCTGCCAACCAATCCATAAAAGAGGGAAAGAAAATCGACATACTAAGACCACACAATGAAAAGAAAACTAAGTGCCCTTGCATTCCCAATAGGCAAAAAATGGTCGTAAGAAGTAGAGAGCCCAGCAAAAGATATTCCCCGCGAATGGGCAAATGAATAAGACTTAGAGAGAGTCTGCCAAGCATTAGCAGAATAAAAAAACCCGACAGGTAGAGACTGGCCTCTCCATTGGAAAGACCAAGACCTTCTTCAAGAAAAAGAACCAAGCGACTTGAAATAACAATTTCAGAGGCCACATAAGTTCCAACGCATAAACCAAGAGTTAAAAGAAAGGTCAGTGGAAGCTTTTGATTGCTATCTTTGTTGGGGACCAAGGCATAGGTAGTTTCGGGGGTGGGAGTGAAGAATATAATCAGGGGCCCAACAAATGCCATCGTGAAGAAGAAGCTCTCCCATTCAAAGCCAAAACCCATGAGAAAACGAAAGAGAATAGGGGCAAGAAAACTGGCAATGCCATATGTTGCGTGTAATCCGCCAAAGGCACGCCTTCTATGACTGACAGGGGTTCCTGCTTCAATCATAAGATTCATGGACATGCCACAAGTCCCCATTCCCATTCCTAAAAATATACTCCCCAAAAAGAGAAGAGGAGCAACCCTCCAAAGCCCGCTAAGACCAATCGAAATACAAGCAAGACTGAGAAAGCCCCAGCTGGCACGAATGGCCCTGTAAAGGTCAACCTTAGCTAGCCACCTTGATGAAGTCAGGGGAACGAGAAAACTCATAAAAGAGCTGAGAGCAAAAAGAAAACTTCCTTCTCTATTGGAGAGTCCAAGTTCCCTAATTATTTGTGGGTAAGCTGGGCCTCGTCCGTTATCCGTCATTCCAAAATAGAAAAGACCTAGATAAGCAGCAAGAAGAAGCGGGTAATTAAAGCCTTCAATAGTGGGAAGCCTAAAGCGATTTTTCAACTTCAAGAGCCCAGATGAACAGGAAGGGACTTATAAAGCTTAATGCCTTGAGGTGTAACCTTACACTGGTAAGCGAGGACTTCAACTCCGGCCTTATCGGCTTTCCTTAACAGTTCTCCATAGGTCGGGTCAATATGGTCAGCGGGAGAAAAGGAATCAACATCTTCTCGGTTCACAACAAAGAGCATCGCCGCACGAATACCTTCATTTACCAATCCCGTTAATTCTTCAAGATGTTTTTGACCTCTCGTTGAAACAGCATCAGGGAAAATGGCCCTCTTATTTTCTCCCAGTAAGGTGACATTCTTAACTTCGACATAGCAAGGATCTTTACCCTCATTTGAAAGGAGAATATCTATTCTCGACTTTCCAACTTTCGCTTCAGGTTTTAGATTTGAGTATCCGGAAAGCTCTTTGACAATGCCCGCTTGAATTCCTTCAGCCGCAACCTTATTTGGTAAAGATGTATTGACGCCGATCCAGGTATCGCCATTATTAGTAAGCTCTAAAGAATACTTTAATTTTCTCTTGGGGTTATCGTGAAAAGAGAGAAGGACATTCCAACCAGGTTCCCAACAGGTTTTCATGCTGCCTGTGTTTGCGGTATGGGCAGTTATGACTTCGCCGTCACTGAGCTCTACGTCTGCGAGGAATCTCTTGTATCTTTTTAGAATTTTTCCAGGGATAAGTTTTTCTTTAAAATCCATATTTCAACAACCTCATTTTCTTGGCCAAAGGGGCACACTTTAGGCAAAATATCAGAATGAATGGGGACAAGTCCATGGCAACATTAAAAAATCACTTTGCAGAAATCCTTTTAAATATTGGAGCGATTGAGGTTCGGCCAGATAATCCCTTTTCTTATGCTTCGGGTTTAGTCGGTCCCATTTACTGTGACAACCGAAAGCTCCTTTCTCACCCGGACGAAAGGGCTCAGGTCAGAGATGGCTTTAAGAAACTTATAAATGAAAATAAAATCAGTTTTGACCAGCTTGCAGGTCTCGCGACCGCTGGTATTCCCCACGCAGCTATTGTTGCAGATAGCCTAAAGTTGCCCATGGTCTATATTCGCTCTAAGCCGAAAGGTCATGGGAAAGGCAACCAAGTCGAAGGGGATTATTCTCCGGGTCAAAAGCTCCTCCTTGTTGAGGACCTTGTTAATCAAGGGGCTTCTCTCGAGGGAGCACTTATAGGCGTACGCTCTTCAAGCTTAGTCTCCGTTGGATGCCTTGCTATCGTGACCTACCAATCCCAGGCAGCTCAAGAGGTCTTTGAGCGGTGGCAAATTAAGCTCTACACGCTGACTGACTTTGATGCGATTTGTAATGTGGCCGCGGAGAAAGAACTCATCTCCGAAAATCAAATTAAAACGCTCAAGAACTGGCGAGACAACCCAAAAGAGTGGTCTCAGAATTTTAGACAAAGCCATACCTAACATAAGTCAAGCTAGGCTATAACGCCCCTTCCTTTGTTTTATTCGCCTTTAGGCCTTATATTTATCCGAGATTATTAGCATTCTGCTCAACGTTATATCATTAAAGTTTAAGCTCTAATTGGAGGAAATATGTCTGAAGTGGCAAAGCTCGAAATTGACGGGAAGATTATTGAAATACCAATAATCATAGGAAGTGAAGGTGAAAAAGCACTGGATATTAAAAAGCTAAGAGCAGATACGGGTTACATCACACTCGATAATGGCTTTGTGAATACTGGTTCATGCACTTCATCAATTACATTTCTAAATGGTGAAAAAGGTATTTTGCGTTATAGAGGTTACCCCATTGAGCAAATTGCTGAGAAATCAAACTTCCTAGAGGTTTCTTATCTTTTAAACTTTGGCAAACTTCCTAACACCAAAGAGTTTCAATTCTTCAAAGAAAAAGTCACCTCTTTTGCGACTCTTCCTGAGGGCGTAACGAATATTATCGATCAATTCCCTAAAGACGCGCATCCCATGGCCGTCGTGGGTTCTGTGACCTCTTCACTTGCTGCCTTTTATCCTGAGTTCTTAGATGCTCCTCTTGATAGTACTGAGAGAGAGCGAGCTATTGCTCAGTTAATGGCGCAAATTAAAATTATTGCCGCTTACTTTTATAGAAGAACTCAAGGACTTGCCCCCCATCGTTCTCATCCGAGCCTTGGTTACTCAAAAGACTTCCTCAACATGATGTTCTACGAAGAAGGGAAGGAAGTTGATGAAGAAGTTGCCCATGCTCTTGATGTTCTCTTTATGCTTCATGCAGACCATGAGCAAAACTGCTC